>Ga0315280_10000906_pt1 | contig 53402 bp, 49 predicted proteins | sample YL17G06_40_MG_FD_203697 | JGI IMG/M metagenome (GOLD analysis project Ga0315280, IMG submission 203697) | Sediment microbial communities from Yellowstone Lake, YNP, Wyoming, USA - YL17G06_40 | ecosystem: Environmental > Aquatic > Freshwater > Lake > Sediment | place: USA: Wyoming | collected... | reverse complement strand
GCGGTTCAATCAAGGGGATCAAACGAAGAGAATAGAAGTCAAAGTAAGAGATGGTGCCGAGGAGCAGAATCGAACTGCCGACACGAGGATTTTCAGTCCACTGCTCTACCAACTGAGTTACCTCGGCAAAAAAACCATCTTCAAAGCTCAGGAGTGAAGGTGTTTTTACTAAGTCCACCGCTCAACCGCTTTTGGAACTCTTCCTCAAACACTCAGAATTAAAAGGCCTTTCTCCTCAGACTATCAAATTCCATGAGCAGAAGATAAATCGCTTTCTGCATTTCGCTAAGAGCAGAAAAATAAGCCCGGAACTGATTGAGGATTTCAAGGAATACCTCCTCCAAACAAACAGCCCTGCTACGATAAACATTTATATCTCCACGCCTTACGCGCCTTCTGCAACTGAGGAGAAGGCCAAGGTTTTCTGAAGGGTATGGCTAAGGCAATTAGCTCCATGACCGACATCCTGGAAAACCTGGCCAGGATGGACGATAGATTTATGAAGTTTCTGGAAGTTCAGGCCAAATTATTGGACGTCCTCCAGGAGCATGAGAAAGAAAAGAGCTTCCCTGGCAAATCATAATTGAATGCCCTGGCCCAACAGAAGAAAAGCTCAGGCAGTTTATAGCCCATGAAAAGAACGTATAGGCAATCCACGAGCTTTTATTCAAACACCAGAAAATCAAAGGACAGGGAAAGGATCCCTGGTCAGACGCACACTTTGTAAAAACTGGAAGGAGCCGATGGACTCTCTTTTAATTCCTATTTCGCAAAAGATACCTTATCGGCAAAAAGGACTTTCTAAAGAATGATCTTCGAACTTCTCCTCAAGAGGGCAAGCGAAAAAAGAAAGGCCAGGCCGGCTTTTTACCCGCTTGTCTGGACGTGCAACTCGTACACTCGCCGAAAATGAAACCCGTAGATCGCCAGTGTAATAGCTGTAGCGAAAGCCCGCGGTCGATGGAATAGGGTCCAGCGAGCGATCCGCCAGAACTGTATCCTTTCCACGCCGCGAATGCCGAGCCTGTAGATGGCGCGGAAGAAAGCTTGAATGTACTGCGGGATAGACCTCCAGTCGATGAGCGTCTTGAGCCTCGGCACTTGAAAGTCTTGTAGAAAAGTGCGAATTCGCTCGTAATACGCTTTTGGAGCGTAGATCTGTTGCAAAATATAATGGTAGCCACGCAAAAGTACCGAGAGATTCATCACAGGCACAATGTTCGTGGTACCATCCACGTTATCTCCAGATGACCCGCCCTCCAAACGGTTCTCCCCCTTTAACCGTTGGTACAAACGAGTGTCCGGCAGAGCCTGCAAAAGTCCTACCATCGCCGTTACGATGCCGCTCTTCTGGATTAATTCCACCTGCCGCTGAAAAATGGAAGGGGGATCGTTGTCGAACCCCACGATAAATCCTCCTTGCACCTGCATGCCCGCTCGGTGAATGCGCTTTACGCTTTCCACCAGATCCCGGCCCCTGTTCTGAAGCTTTCCACACTCGATCAGGCTATGTTCCTCCGGTGTTTCAATGCCGATAAAGACCATACGAAACCCAGCCTCCACCATCATGCGCATCAAATCGTCGTCATCTGCTAAATCGATCGTGGCCTGAGTATAAAAGGACATCCTCCTCATTTTTCCCTCGCGCCACCGAATTAAAGCAGGAAGCAGGTCATTCTTCACCTGCTGCCGAGCACCGATAAAGTTATCATCGACAAAGAATACGCTGCCACGCCACCCCAAGGAATAAAGGGCATTCAGCTCGGCGATAACCTGGGCCGTAGTCTTTGTCCGTGGTTTACGACCAAACATGGCGGTAACGTTGCAAAACTCGCAATTGTATGGGCAGCCGCGAGAGAATTGAACGCTCATGGAGTTGTATTGATGGAGGTCAAGCAATTGCCAGAGAGGGACGGGCGACTGGCGAATGTCCGGGAATTCTCCACTGGTATACACTCGCCGAGTCTCCCCACTTTCGAGATCCTTGAGAAATTCAGGCAGGGTTGACTCAGCCTCGTTCAATACGAAGGTATCGACCTTGTCAAACTGCTCCCAGTCTCCCATGAACAAAGGGCCTCCAGCCACCACCTTGACCCCCGCGGCATGACAGCGGTCGATGACCTGAGCAGCGGATTCCCTTTGCACGACCATGGCACTGATCATAACCATATCTGCCCAGGCCAGATCCTCATCGTTTAAAGCACGAACATTGAGATCCACCAATTTCTTGGGCCAATCCGCTGGCAACAGGGCGGCAACAGTGAGAAGACCCAATGGAGGCGATGCAGCCTTCTTTCCGATGAAGCGAAGAGCGTGCTTGAAACTCCAGAAAGTGTCCGGAAACTCAGGGTATACCAGTAGGACGTTAAAATGTTTCTTTTCCATTTATCAATACGACCGTCCAGTATATTAACTTGAAAACCAAAGAGCGTCAAGCTTTTTCTTTGCCTATTCTTGTCCCATTCTTCCTGATATAGGACTTGCGGCCGTAGAGGAAATCCTGAACTTTATCCCTGAAGGAAAAATCGCCTTTTCAGCATTCCTGGCACACAGGAACGTTAAATTTGCAAAATAGGACTGTATCGGGCAAATAACTGGGCAGGGGCTTTAAAAGAGAGGAAAGGGACAATGACCTCTTGACCCTGGTAGTCCTTTTGAAACAGGAAGACCTCACACAAGAAGAGCGGAAAATGCGCTCCTGGAGTTTTCAGACACGGGGTAAGAGATAAAACAAGATAGATCGAGCGGTAGGTCCGGGCAAAAGCGAAGTCTGCATTTGTGGGAAGAAGTATACAGGTTGAAAGGGAACCGGCCGGGACTATCAACGTCTAATTTTAAAAAAGGAGGCTACGAAAGCGAGATTTATCTTATCGAAAAGAATATAAAATTTAACAAGGAAATATATACTTACGCGTAAGTGGATTATTATTTTATTTGTAACGATCATTGGAGCAAGCAGTCTTGCAGTAGCTTCTGCGCATACTCCTCACAGTCTTTTTTATCCTACGAATTCACCTCAGGAGTCTCTATCAAATGGAGATATGAAAGACTGGTTGCATGAGCTTGGAGGAAAGGGATATGAGATCAAGAAAATAGATGCTATACCAAAAATAGATGAATCTGAGGCCATTAAAAGGGCAAAGGAGCTTTGTGGATCAGAGTATAGTGGGCAGGCGAAAAATATTACTGCAGTATATGGACAGTCCACAGATCATATAGGAGGGATGGATACTCCTCCTCTTCGGATGCCTGGATCCGACCTTATAGTTCAGGATATCCCCGTTTGGATTGTAAGGTTCCATGGAGTAAATGTACTACGCATCGGGCCTGGTCCAATGGTTGATAGTAGAGGAGCGCATATCGCTCCCAATGTTGAGCGATATGTTTTTGCCGATTTAAATGTTGTTATAGATGCTAATAGTGGGGAGGTGATTGAAGCGTTTGCTTATAACTGCGCTCCTGAGCACTGATAGGATATCACATGCGTGCAGCTTATTTACTTTTTGACAAAAACTCTTATTAGAAAATTGTTTTATAGATCGTAAGATTTTTTGAAAGAAAGTTATGGATTAGAAGTTTTTTGGATGCCTTTTAAGTGAATTTTGTCACACAATATAAAAAGGGGGATCCCGGACCGTAGCGGACTATTCGAAACGCAAAATACCACGACAGTTTCGGGATGAACCCGGCCTTTTAAGGGGAAAATTATTACTTCCCTGGCTTTTTACCTGGCCTTGTAGGGGAATTTTGAGGCCCTTTTTAGGAGGGCCCCGGCGTCAAATAAACCAAAGAGAGGCCAGATATCTCAATTTCCCTTCTGGAGGTTGGGGGAAGGCAGGCCTAAAGTATAGGCAAAAGTTACTACGCCAAGATACATTAGTCATATTAAGGTCACACGAAATGTCCTCTTACCCAGCCTGCCTAACACTGGCGGCATACTCTTCGATCCGCTCGACCGGTCGCTTGCCCAGGTTTCGGCATCCCTGATATGGTCTCTCTGCGTTATGGAAGATCAGCTATTGGTCTAAATCTTCTTGGAGTGCCTCCGCTGATTCGTAAAACTCGGTCCGGAAGGCCTGGCGGACGAACTCATCCAAGAACTTTCCCAAACACCCTCAAATTTGCTTCATTTTGCCCTACAAAGGGACAAAATAAGGTATTTTTCCCCTGTCCTTCTGGGTGTATTTTTGCACGTATAAAAAGGAAAAGAGCACGAAATCTTAACGTCTCTGAAAAGCTTATCCCAGGTAGAGAGAATGAAAGGTTTTATATTTTTTTCACATTGGCTGCTTGAGGACCTTTTGGTCCCTCCTCGATGTCAAATTCGACCAGGTCGCCAGGTTCGAGGGTCTTACGCCCTTCCATTTCGATTGCCGTGTGATGGACATAGACGTCCTTTCCGCCCTCTACCTCGATGAAGCCATAGCCTCTCTGGTCATTGAACCATTTTACTTTACCTTTAACTTTAGCCATCTAATTTTCCTCCAAAACTTCCTAAAACTTTCTTTCAAGCTTTCTTGAAAGATGATTTACTTTAAACCTGTACCTGCTACTTGTAAAGTACCTGGGTAAGTTTTCAAAACTACCTCTGAGAGGCCGGGTAAAGGATAAGAGAGTAAAACTTATCATTCCATTAAAAATGCCCTCAAGAGACGAGATTTAGTTATTTTGCTGGAAAGCTAATCTCCGACAGGGAGAAGGCGAAATCCTACCCCTTTTTAATTTTTATAAAACTCCTACAATTGAGACGGCTCCTTCGGGAGACTATTTTAAGTCGTCATTTGACCTTTTTAAGGATGACGAAAACCAGAAAAAATAATTCTGGTGGGCCCAAGGAGATTCGAAACTCTAGCCGCCTGATTAAATACGATGTAAAGTCAGATTAGATTTTCTGCAATCCAACGTTCAACCAAAAAGGTTCAAATGAGGAAAAAAGGGGGAAAAAAATAAGAAATGGTGCCGAGGGGCAGAATCGAACTGCCGACACGAGGATTTTCAGTCCACTGCTCTACCAACTGAGCTACCTCGGCAGATGGCGGGGTCGACGGGGATTGAACCCGCGATCTCAGGCGTGACAGGCCTGCATGTTAGACCGCTACACCACGACCCCACGCACCGATAATGATAACAAAAATCTTTTTCCAGTGTAAATAGAACCTGGAGTTCTATGCCCCGTGGTCCTTTTAGAGTAATGTCTGAATGTTAAACCAGGCCCTGTGCCATCATAGCCTGCGCAACCTTCAAAAAGCCAGCGATGTTAGCGCCAGCTACCAAATTACCGGGCGCTCCATACTCTTCGGCCGCGCTCTTGGCAGTAGAGTATATGTTCACCATAATGCGGTGAAGCTTCCTGTCAACTTCCTCGAAAGGCCACATTTCCCTCTGAGAGTTTTGAGCCATTTCCAAACCAGAAGTAGCAACCCCGCCAGCGTTTGCTGCCTTTGCTGGGCCAAAAGAAACCCCAGCAGCTAAGAACTTATTAAGGGCATCAGGCGTGCAAGGCATGTTGGCCCCCTCGCCAACTGCGATCACTCCGTTCTTGATCAGGGCCTCTGCTGCCTTGCCGTCAAGCTCATTCTGAGTAGCACAGGGAAGAGCAATATCGCAGGGAATATTCCAGATGTCAAAGCACCCTTCCTGGTAAGTGGCGGAGGGTTTATATTTCAGGTATTCCTTAATCCTCTTGTATTCCACCTCTTTGATCTGTTTGATAACCTGGAGGTCAACTCCTTCCTTGTCGTAGATGAAGCCGTTGGAGTCCGACATTGCCACAACCTTGGCTCCTAACTGGGCAGCTTTTTCGTGAGCATAAATGGCCACATTTCCTGAACCGGAAATGACCACCGTCTTTCCCTCAAAGGAGGTCTTCCTGTCCTTGAGCATCTCGTCCACAAAATAAATGAGGCCGTATCCAGTGGCCTGTGTTCTTACCAGAGAGCCGCCATAGCTCAGTCCTTTACCCGTAAGCACCCCGGTGAACCTGTTAGTAAGTCGTTTCCATTGTCCGAACATAAACCCTATCTCTCGGCCGCCGACCCCGATGTCACCAGCAGGGACATCAGTGTCTTCCCCGATGTGGCGGAAAAGCTCATCCATGAAGGACTGACAGAAGCGCATGATTTCAAAATCCGACTTCCCTTTTGGGTCAAAGTCGGATCCGCCCTTAGAGCCGCCCATCATTAAACCGGTTAAAGAGTTTTTGAAGATCTGCTCGAATCCCAGAAATTTAATTATTCCCAGGTACACGGAAGGGTGAAATCTGATACCGCCCTTGTAAGGGCCAATTGCTGAATTGAACTGAACTCGGAAGCCCCGGTTAACCTGCACACGGCCCTGATCGTCCTGCCAGGTAACCCTGAAAATAACTTGCCTTTCGGGCTCAACGAGCCTTTCCAGGAGGCCAGCCTGTTCATAATCGGGATGCTTATCAAGGACTGGCTTAATGGACTCGAGGACCTCATAAACTGCCTGATGAAATTCTGGTTCCCCCGAGTTTCTCTTCCTCACAGTTTCGAAAACGCGTTCCACGTACTCTTGACTCATGCTTAAATCCTCCTTGCTTTTTACTTTTGGGAATTTCCCCAAAATCCTTCAAAATTATATCAAATAATTTTTGTAAACTAATTCCTTTAAAAATATTTTTGTGCAGAAATTACTTCCCAAGGGTTACGTTCAAAAAACTGTTCATTTCCCCATGAGACTACCTTATTGCCTCTTAACCTCCAGAATGTGAGATAAAGGCAAGAGCTTTTTCCTGCTCCCCATCCATCAGAATAGTAACCATACTTTTTTCTCTGACTTTACTCACGGGAATAACGCGGATCACGTTTTCCAGAGCGCCGATTTGGGGTATTAGCTTTTTGATGATATTAGGGGACCGCTTGAAAAAACGTTCGTTGAACAATACACAGGGGTCATCAGGGTAAAGGGGTAGATAGCGAATTTGCGCCTCCACCAAGTCCTGAAAGAAATGGGTGCCGTAGGAAACCTCGGGAACGTAATCTTTCTGTTTTTTGGCGATCTCGATGATCATCGCAGTGTTGTTTATCTCACTGTAGCCGACCCTTACTCCAAGCCTGATGTCTCCCCTGCTCCCCCACCTTCCAGGGCCCATAAGCACAAATTTGCGCCGCGGAAGCTTGTCATTGAGAATCCCAATTACTCTTCCCGCCTGAACAAGCTCTTCCAGCGAGGATAAAGAGTAATACTCATCGGGATCAACGTAAATTATATACTCGATGCCTTTTACCTCCCCCGTGGTCACGAACTTATTGGCGGTGAAAAGCTGGTCTTCAGCAGGCACATTCTCCGGAATAGTCACCTGAGTTATTCCGCCAGCATGACTTTGAGGACGGCACTGAAGGAGGTAAAGTTTGTGCAGGTCGCCATCGCAGGCAAACTCCACATCCACCGGCCACCCCAGCGTATCCTTCAGTATGGTAAGGATGCTCTTGATTTGGGGAACAAAGGGGCTCTGGGAAATGAGCCTGCTGAATGTAATCACGGGCCTACCCTCTTTCAGGCCGAGAAAAGTGCCAAAGGGCTGGAAAAGCTGGTCGTCCTGATATATGGAGATTATGTAGGACAAGTATGGGAGTTCCTCTCCTACCTCCTGAATTAACCTTTCCACGGGGACCGTTTCAAACCTTCTGGCCTCCAGATTAATGACGTCCACGTTTTTCTGGGAGTACCAGAGCACTTCTTCAGGGCTGACGTTTACCCTGAGGGCCGGTTGCCCTGGGCTGAACAGGAACGGGTAATCATTGGTCATTCTGTCCACAGCCCTGGTCCCCAATCCCATGACCATGCGCACAACCCCATCCTCTCTTTTTATACGCGGAGACCACCGGAACTCGTTGTAGCTAAAGGCAACCCCGGCAAAAGCAGGTAAAAAGTATTTTCCCGCTCTCCTCCCCACGACTTCCTGAATCAGTATGGCCATCTCCTCATTAAAATCCAGAAGCCCTCTTTCCTTGCGGTATTCTATTGGGTCGGGCCCGAAAACGCTGGCATAGACCTCCTGCACTGCGTCTATCAAGGCCTCAAGCCTTTCCTGTTTCGTCCCTTTGTTAGCCAGAAACAGGCTCTTGTACTTACCGGCAAAGGCTGAGCCAAGGGTATCCTCAAGCAAGCTGGAGGAGCGGACCACAATGGGTCGCTCCCCGAAATCGTCTAGGACAAGGTTTAAGCCAGCAATAATCTCAGGGGGCATGGAGGAATTTTTGAAAATTTGCTCAAGATATGGGTACTCCTGTCTAATTTCTGCAGGATTCCTGTACTTTATCGTTGGCAGTTCCTCCAAAGCGTTAAAGTGGAGGAAGTCCATGATGCCGTCTGAGGTCAAATACCAGGTCTTGGGAACTGAGAGGTTGCGCAGGGCAATGTTGTCCTTTTTTGCAGCCATAAGAATTTGCTGCGCCCGGAAAAGCCCTGCCGATTTCCCCCCAAGTTTACCGTTTCCTCTCCCAGGGCCGATAGTGTGGGAAAGGACCTCATAGAAATCTGGTATTGAGCAAAACTTTTTGGTCACGTTTATGTAGTCCAAGTCCTCGGTAAAGAACCTGCGAATTAAAGCGACTTTAATGCCTACGCTTTCCTCTGATGTCAGGGAGCTCAAGGCATCAGGCATCCGGGAGAACTTTATGACCGCGTCTTTGATCTCTGCAAGCGGGATATCCCTTCTTTCAGCGGCCATGGTAAAAAAGCGCGATTGTTCGTTTTTGAGCCACTTCTCCACCAGCTTGGTGATGTTTTCAGCGGGTAAGCGCTCTGCCGCTACTTTGAAAACCTCATCGATAAATTTTTCCAGCAGTTCCTGATTCAGTCGCGGTAAGGGCTCGTTCTCGCTGTGCTCCAGGTTTTTACCGGGATTGGTCGTGGACAAGCTCATTTGCTGCATTAAATCCTTAATCTCTGCGATGTTGCACTTAAAAAGGTAGTTCATCATTTTGCGGCCAATCCTCTCAAGCAGGGAAGGGTTGGAGGCGCGCAAAAGGTCCATCAAAACTTTCCACTCTGGTTTAGGCTGAGTGACGCTCATTTTTTGCCTTTCGGTTTTAATATTACTCCTTTACCGGTTCTACCGTCGACCTGGACGATTAGGGGATCCGAAAAGCGCAGCCATTTTAAGTGCTCCGTTTCCGCAAAAACTGTGCATTTTTCCAAAAAATTCTGGTCCATGAAAGATTCAGTATTTCTTTGGGAAATCGTAAAATATCCCACTCGCAGCGCAGTCAGGTTGTGAAAGAAATGTGAGCCCTGGGAGGGGTCAACCCCCTTCCCTTTGAAAGGAATCTCTACAATCGTCTTTACCCCGCTTATTTGCTCCCAATTGACAGGAATACCCAGCCAGGGGTCAGCTGATCCCCAGCGGCCTGGGCCGATAAGTATGTAGGGGCGCCCCTCGCTCTTGAGGCGTGAGTTAAGGATGCCCACTTCCCAAGCCACAGTGCGGCTCTTCGCGGGATCAAAATTATCCATTTTCACAAGGATTATGTCCCGGATACCCTCAAAAACGCCGTTTCCCAGCACCTTCTCGCTGTAGAGAATTAGGGCCTCCCGAGAGATTTCTTCCAGCTTAACATCCACAAGCTCCCCTTTGCTCACCATCGGTCTAACCTGCAAAAAACCAAAGTAAGCGGGAAAAATCCTTTCTGGATTCAAAGAACAGGCAAACTCAATTTCCACCGCAGTCCCCATAGCTTCCTCGGCCAGCTTCAGGAGGAAAATGAGGATGTCCGCCAGGGGAAAGATGCCACTTTGCAGAATTTGGGCAAAAGTAAGCACTCGGGCCCCGTTTTTCATCAGACCCGCATATATCCGGTCGTCTTCCCTGGAGTAAGTGGAAGCCAGAAACTTGAGCGCACCGTCTTTTTCTGCCTCTTCCAGGCCAAGTTTCAGAAGATACTGTTCTTCCTCAGTATAGGCCTTAGAGACAATGGGCTGCATGTTGATGCAATAAAACTCCCTCTGGGATTGGGAAATTTGCTCTTCTATGCTGCTGAAACTGGCGGGAATCTTAGGGTAAGCCGGGATAAACACCAGAGAGGCTTCGCCTTCCACAACTGTTTTCCCCAACCCCAGGGCTATGTTAGCCACTCCATCCTCTGGCCTTGCCCCACCAAAGGGGTAATAGTTGTACGATTTGGCCACGCCTGAGAAATCCGGATAGAACTTCTTGTCCCTTTTTTGTCCCACCACTTCCTGGACGATAACGGCCATCTTTTCTTCTTGAACCTTGTAGTTTGTAGCCTCCAGATAGGCCTTGGCGTTCTTAAAAAATGTGGAGGCGTAAACGAGCTTGATCGCGTTTACAAGGCTCAGGAACCTGGCATCAAGGTCCACAAGGTTGTTAGGGATCATTTTTGTCATGTAAATTCCCGCAAAGGGATGATAAAGAGCGTCCTCAAGGAGGCTGGAGGAACGTATGGCTAAGGGGCTCTGAACCTCCCGGATAAAGTGCCTCAGGTCACCAAGGACTGTAGGCGGCAAGGAAGAATTGATAAAGGCATTAGCGAGGCGAATATTCGAGCTTTCTTCGTAAGCCATGGGGATGAGGCGATTAGCCTCCAGAAACTCGTCGAAGATGTCAGTCCCCAAAACAAGAGTACGGGGAATCTCCATTTTTATCCCGGAAAACCTTCTGGGATCAAGGTTCAGCGAGAGGACCTTGTCGAAAAATGCCAGGCCTCTGGCCTTTCCGCCCATGGAGCCTCCGCCCATGCGACAAAAATGCCACTGGCCTGCGCTGAACCGCCTCGAGTAGGGAACCACCTTCCCTAATTGCCGGTTAACCCTATCAGAGTGCAAAAGCTCTGACAGCTTTGCCCGAAATGCCAAAGCGTTAGCCGTTTCGCTAAACTCCGGCCTTTCAATTGCATCTGCCAGCTGAAACTCAGTCCTGGCAAGCAGCCACCTTCTCAGGCAACCTTTTTTGTAACAGTCGTAAAGTGACTCCGCAGGCAAGCTTTCAATCACATAAATGAGGCTTTCCAGAGTGGGGATGCGTGCGATTTCGTTTCCACCATTTGTAGAAAGGATAAGGTCACCAAAGCCAAATTTCTGGAGCAGCACACTTCGGAAGTCTACTATTAAAGAGGGGGAGCTTTTCAGGATGAGTTCCGTTTCCAAAGGCTTAGTCCAGTTTTTTACCGAGTTGTCCGAGGACTGGATTACTATGGGGAGATTAGGGTCCCTGGATTTGACATAGCTTGCAAAATCCATTCCCGCCGACGGGCTCTCTTTGCCCTCTCTGGGGAAACTAACGTCAGTGATTATTCCCAAGAAGTGGCTCTGGAACTTATTAAAAACCTCAAGCGCTTCCTCGAAGGTAGTAGCGAGGTGGATTTTGGGTCTGCCTCTCTGCCGGATGATTCGCTCCTCATAAGGCAGCTTGTCCTCGAGCAACCTTGAGGTAAGTTCCCAGAGCAGGTCATAGATCACATTGAGATATGTGGAGTAAAAATCCATGGAATCTTCCACGATGAGCACGTTGGGAACACCGATTAAGCTGACATCGTACTCAGCGTTCAATTTATCCTCAACGAGCTCCACTATGCCTACAAGGACGCGGCCATCACCCTGCCAGAGAAAAACATTGTCGAAGGGGGTCTTTCCCCGGGAACGAAAAAGGGAATAGAGCTCAGGTATATTGAAGGTTAGGCAGACAATCGGCAGGTCTGGCCTTATACTCTTTGCTTGATGGGTGAAGGCAAAAACATCAGTATCCAGGGAGCGATAAACCACAACCACAAGGTCAAAGGAATTACGCTTCAACAAATCCAGGCCCTCTGCGCATGAGGTAACCCTGGAGATCGTAGGAATATAGCCCAAATCCTTTTGTTTATAGACAGCGCTCAGAAGGTCAGCTAACCTCCCATCCTCCTCCAGAACGAAAAAGTCATAGGGGCTTGCCACAATGAGTGCCTGCCGGATTTGATAAGGCATCAGCTGAAAAAATTTAGAATAATAGGGATCCCCAAAGAAGAAGGGCCCACTTTTTCTGTTCAGTGCTTCCGTATCTCTATGCAACATCCTTTTCAGTCATAAACAAGTGTAAATTCCTGCCCTCTTAAAATCAACTGAAACGAAAAAGGGTGCCCATGAGGGCACCCTTCAAAGCTATTTAATTTTCATTAAATCCAGCCGCGCCACTTGCAGGCTTCTACCACCCTCTGGATAGCAATTATATAAGCCGCATCGCGCATATAAAGCCTTCTTTCCCGGGCAAGGGCAGAGACCTTAAGGTAAGCCTCAGTCATTTTTGTATCTAACTTGGACAGGACTTCGTCCTTTGTCCAGAAATAGTTCATGTTGCACTGAACCTGCTCAAAGTAGCTGCAAGTGACGCCTCCGGCGTTGGCTAAAAAGTCCGGGATAACAAAAATTCCTCTCTCCTGGATGACTTTGTCCGCTTCAGGGGTAGTGGGACCGTTAGCCCCCTCCACTATCAACTTCACCCGAGGGGAGATCTTCGAAGCATTCTCCCCTGTTATCTGGTTCTCCAGGGCCGCAGGGACCAGAATATCCACGCCTTGACCAATCCAGGCATCGCCATCGAGAACCTCGTATCCTAACTTCCTGGCTTCTGCCTTGTCAATTTCCCCAAAGTGGTTGGTGATTTTCAGGAGTTGCTCCAGGTCTATACCTTCTTCGTTGTAGTAGGTGTAAGCCTTTTGATCCTCCTGGTTCCAGCAGGAAACGCAAACGGGAGTGCCTCCGTACTGAAGGTAAAGCTCCACGGCATAGCGTGCCACGTTTCCAAACCCCTGGAAGGCAGCTTTTGTCTTTTTGATGTCGATGCCCATTTCTCTCAGGGCTTCTCTCAAAACGTAGACCACTCCGTAACCGGTAGCCTCAGTACGCCCCAATGAGCCTCCCATCCCCAGGGGTTTCCCGGTGATGACGCCGGGGAAGCGTCCATTGTGAATCTTCTCAAACTCGTCCATCATCCAGACCATATGCTGGCCGGACGTCATAACATCGGGAGCGGGAACATCCAGGTATGGTCCAATATTATAAGCTACCTGCCTCACCCAACCACGGCAAAGGTTCTCCTGTTCTCTTTGCGAAAGATGATGGGGATCGCAGACAACCCCTCCTTTGCCACCACCGAGAGGGATGTCCACGACGGCGCATTTCCAGGTCATCCACATGGCAAGGGCTTTCACTGTGTCGATTGTTTCCTGAGGGTGGAACCTTACCCCTCCTTTGCATGGCCCACGAGCGTCGTTGTGCTGAACCCTGAAGCCCTGAAAAATCTTGATGGATCCATCATCCATCCTGACCGGGATCAAGAAGTGGTATTCGCGCATGGGATTTCTCAGGAAGTCTCTGGTAGCCTGATCCAAGCCTAGGTAATCCGCCACTTTGTCAAACTGATCCTGTGCCATTTTGAAGGCGTTGAAAGATTTGTCAGCCATATCAAGACTCCTTTTAGTGTGTTTTATAAAAACAAGATCGGCAGCTCGCCGATCAGGATCTCCAACAGCATATTTTAAATGTTTGCTTTATTTTGTCAAGGAAAACAGGTGCTTGAATTATTGATTAGTTAAGGCCTACCGGTTTTTAATTTTTTGAAAAGAACAATTTTTTAAGACGTGAAGAGCTTTAAAAATAAATTGGTTTATAAAGGTCATCCAATAGAATTCCGCTCCTGGTGGCGGACCAGAATTCGAACCTGCGACCTCCTGCTTTGTGATTTTCTGGCTGGAGGCTACCGGCTTTGACCATTATGAGCTGGGGGTGATTTGGAAGTTAATTCACAAAAGCAAAGGAAAAGTTTGGCTAAAAATTCAAACGGGCACATCCATAATCTGCAATCTCAACGCTAAGAAGGACTTCCCTGTCCTTCTGGGTGTATTTTTGCACGTATAAAAAGGAAAGAGCACGAAATCTTAACGTCTCTGAAAAGCTTATCCCAAGTAGAGAGAATGAAAGGTTTTATACCTTTTTCACATTGGCTGCCTGGGGACCTCTTGGTCCCTCCACAATGTCAAATTCGACCATGTCGCCAGGTTCGAGGGTCTTGTAGCCCTCCATTTTGATGGCGCTTTGATGGACATAGACGTCTTTGCCGCCCTCTACCTCGATATAGCCAAAGCCCCTCTGAGCGTTGAACCACTTAACTTTACCTTTAGTCATCAATTTCCTCCAAAACTTCCTAAAATTTTCTTCCAAGCTCACTTGAAAGATGATTTACTTTAAACCTGTACCTGCTACTTGTAAAGTACCTGGGTGAGTTTTCGGACCTATCTCTGAGAGGCCGGGTAAAGGAAAAAAAGTAAAACTTTGTCATTGCATTAAAAATACCTTCAAGAGACGAGATTTAGTTATTTTGCTGGAAAGCTAATCTCCGACAGGGAGAGGAGAAACCCTACCCCTTTTTAATTTTTATAAAACTCTTACAATCGAGGTGGCTCCTTCGGGAGACTATTAGAACAGCACCTGGATTTTGCAGGGAGCAAAAATAAAAATTTCCCGCTCCTGGTGGGCGGAGCAGGGTTCGAACCTACGACCTCCTGCTTGTAAGGCAGGCGCTCTGACCGCTGAGCTATCCGCCCTGAATAACTGGATTATAAAACTTTATCCGCCTTACCTCAAAGGAGGCGTGCTCCAGACATGACGAGACCAGTAACCCATAGACTCGAAAAAGCGGGCGGCTTTTTCAGCCCGCTTTGAGTCAGGGAAAATTCCAAAGACGGTGGGCCCACTTCCAGAAACAAGAGCTCCCATTGCGCCAGCTTGCACCATTAAATCCTTTAAAGTGGCTATCTCAGGGACGAGCTTCGCGGCGACCGGTTCCAGATCGTTTGAAAGCGATTTTGACAGTAGCTCGTAATCCCTCTCGTTCAAGCTTCTCAGCAAAAGCCAGGTGTTTTTCTGAGAGAGTGCGCCTGGATCAAGGCTTTTGTAAACCAGAGCCGTTGATAGGCTCACAGGAGGCTTAACCAGAACAAGGTGAGCAGTCAAATTAAAGGTTAAAGGATAAACCCGTTCTCCCTTTCCTTTTACCAGGGCAGTCCCCTGAACCAGAAAGAAGGGCACATCGGATCCTACGAGAGCTCCTAAATCTGAGAGTTCGCTCGGTTTCAGGGGGTAATTGAAGGCCTTGTTGAGCAAAAGAAGCACAGTAGCAGCATCCGAGCTTCCTCCTCCCAGACCTGATGCCGGAGGAATGTTCTTGATAAGCTTTACAGAACAACCGCCTTCAAGCGCTGTGGCCTCAAAGAAGTACTGAGCTGCCAGATAAGCGAGATTTTCTTCCATGGGCACCTCAATGGATGGTTCAGAGCTGACCTCCACCCCCCGGTCCTTCAAGGTAATCATGACCTCGTCGTATAAACTGACCGTCTGCAAAATCGATTCAATTTCGTGAAAACCGTCCGGGCGTTCAAACAGGACAAAAAGGCAAAAGTTGATTTTTGCCGGGGCCAGAAAGTGAAAAACTTGATTCACGAAAGCACCCCCATCAAGGATTTCGCGAGCGAAGAGAACTCCTCGAGGGTAAGCGTTTCGCTACGGCGCCCAGGGTCTATTCCAGCACCATTAATTACCTGGAATAACTCTATTTTGGATAGTTGCGGAAACATGGGGAGAAGGTTGTTCGCCAGTGTTTTCCTCCTTTCTCTGAAAGCGCCCCTCACCAGATCAAGAAAAAAGGCCTCTTCTTGACCATGAAAATTTGTCTTTTCTTTCCTTTCCAGATGGACAAAGGCTGAGTCCACCTTAGGAATGGGAAAAAAGCTACCTCTGGGTACTTTCTGGCCAAGGCTCACCCTTGCTTTGTATTGGGTAACCAGAGTTAATGAGGAATATGACTTGTTGCCGGGTTTAGATACCAGTCTGTTTGCAACCTCTTCTTGAAGGAGAAAGACAGCTCTAACCCAGCGTTTTTCTTTCAACAGGAGCCTTTCCAGGATAGGACCGGTGATGTAGTACGGAATATTGCCAAAAACGGAGTAAGTATCTGCTCTCCAAAGCTCGTCCCAGGAAACGGTACAGGCGTTCTGAATCAAGTACCGGAAATTGGAGAATGATTTTTGAATCGAAGAAAGGATTGGCAAGAAACGATCGTCAATTTCCAGAGCAACCACTGTCGCTCCTGTCTCTAAGATCCTGACGGTAACATGTCCCATACCCGCTCCTATTTCCAGCGCTCTGGCATCGGAGTTCAGTTGAAGGAACTGAAAAGCGCCTACAAGAAAATTAAGGTCCTGGAGAAAAGATTGTCCCAGGGATTTTCTTGGTCTGAGACCGAGGCTTTTGAGGATTTTGCTGGCTGAAAGGAAGTTCAGTCGAGAATCCAAACTTTTATCATTCGGCGGCCGAAATGCCTTGTCTCCTCTGCGGTGTAAAAGAACAGGTCGATTCGGTTTCCCTTGATAGCTCCACCGGTATCACCGGCAATGGCGTAACCGTACCCTTCAATATAAAGCGGCGTGTAGTAAGGGATAACCCGAGGATCAACTGCTACAATTCCATAAGAAGACTGTAAGCCCACCGACGTCCTCCAGGGATTCCCATCAGTCTCACTCACGAGAGGACAGTAAGCTGTAGCCTCTATAACCATAAAGTCCTCGCTGGCTGGCGGGGGATAGCTCAATGAGATTTTCACAGCTTCCTCCGGCGATTCAATCAATGTGCCAACAGCTGTAACCTGCTCTACAGGCTCTCTGGTCACTTGCTCTCCGATTTTTTCCCTGTAGACAACCTGACCGTCTTCAGTTCGCTCAGAATAGGTAATTTCCTTCAGCCCCGGAACGCCTTTTTGCAGGGTTTCCCTTTGGCCAAAAGGAAGGTAAGGAGCAGGAAGGTATTTTTTGCTGAAAGGGATGGTCTCCTTTTCAACTGTGGCCCTTTCCTCTACCCTTTTCAGGTACACCAGGGTCTTTTTTTCCAGAAGCGCGGTAGGAGAAAGGCTCAGCTGGTCCAGATCGGCGAGCTTGATTTTGTGGCTTTCCAGCGCTTCTTTGAGGGAGACTCCCGAGGGAACCGCGAACGAGACCTCTTCATTGTGCATCTGAACCGTCAAGGGAACTGACGATCTGGCCTGAGAGGTAACCTCGCTTCTCCTTCCTCCATAAGCTTGAAGGGAGATGAGAAACAATACCGTCAGAGCACTTATTATAATTGTTCTCAGCAATCTCGCAGGAAAGGCTTTCATCAGCAAAGAAATTATTAAATAAAAATGCCGTGCGTGTCAAAAAGTTAAAAGAGACTTCCCGGGAAGGGCGTGCTGGACATCGAAAGCAGCCAATATGGTCGCACCAACATCCGCAAAACTTTCCCTGGTTCCCAGAGGCTTACCAGCTATGCCCTTCCGGTAAATCAATATCGGTACCATCTCGCGAGTGTGATCCGTATGTCTGGTGAAGGTCGGGTCATTGCCGTGGTCAGCAGTCACTATCAGCAGGTCATGAGAGGATAAACAGTCAAAAATCTGTTTGAGAAAAAGGTCCACTTCCTCCAGCCCCCCCACAAACTTATCGGGCAGGCGCCTGTGCCCCCAGAGGGTATCAAAATCGCCCAGGTTCGCAAAGCAGAACCCCTTTTCTGCCCTCGAAAGCCAGCCGTTTATGGCATGCATCGTTTCCCCGTTGTTACCAGTGTGCCGGGAAAAGGAAATTCCCCTTCCTGAGAACACGTCTTCGATTTTTCCCAAAGCGAAAACTTCAATGCCCTTAGCCAGAAGAAGGTCCAGCGCTGTTGGGTACGGCGGAGGAAGCGGGAAATCCTTCCGGTTGGTGGTCCTGATGAAGCTCTCTGGTTTTCCAATAAACGGCCTGGCAATTACTCGAAGGACTCCGTGTTCCCCCACCAGTATTGAACGCGCTATTTGGCAGTAACGGTAAAGTTCCTGTAAAGGGACAACTTCCTCGTGACAGGCGATCTGGAAAACTGAATCCGCAGAAGTGTAAACGATGGGATAGCCCGTGGCTACGTGTTGCGGCCCCAGGGTCTTTAAAATCTCAGTCCCGGAGGCTTTTATGTTTCCGATGGTCTTCCTGCCGATTCCTTCCTCAAAGCGGGAAATCACATCTTGCGGGAATCCCTCGGGGTAAGTGGGAAAAGGCTTTGAAGTGTAAACGCCCATCATCTCCCAGTGTCCGATAATCGTGTCTTTTCCCACAGAAAGTTCGCGCATTAGCCCCCAGTAAGCAAGAGGTGAGGAGATTGGATTCAGCAGTTCTGCGTCAATGATGTTCCCCAATCCGCTTTTTTCCAGAAAGGGAAGCCTGAAACCCGGATTCGCCCGTAGGGAGTGCACCAAGGTGTTGCTGCCCTCATCCCCGTAAAGGGGAGCGTCAGGCAAAGCTCCCGCTCCTACCCCATCAAGAACAAGAAGGATTACTTTGTCAAACACTTTGCTTCAAAAACATTAAAGCCAGAGCTGTTTTTCCATCAGAGGGCTGGGAGAAATGCAGCAGTTTTTCAAATTCCGGCAAGGGAAAAAAACCAATACTTATTTCCTCATCAGCTTCCAATTTTGCTTGTTTGGGAGCAAGGTTCCTGGCCAAAAAAAGGTGAATCACCTCGTCAGAGTATCCTGGGGAGGGTAAAAAAGAAATGATCAGTTTCCAGGATTTGGCCTCGTATCCCGTTTCCTCGAGCAGCTCCCGTTGCGCGCACTTAAGGGGGCTCTCGCCTTTCTCCAGTTTGCCCGCAGGAATCTCCCAGAGGTAATCGCTTATTGCGCTTCGAAACTGGCGTACTAAAAGAACCTGCCCCAAGTCGTCTAATGCGAGGATGCCCACGGCTCCAGGATGATGAATTATCTCCCTCTGCGTCTTAAAGCCAGAGGACATAAGGACCTCAATAACTTCCAGGGACAGCAACTTTCCTTTGTAAACTATGCTCTGTTTTAGTTTTTTTTCCATATCAAGCCTTGCGGACAATTTCCAGAAGCAAGAGGGTAAGCCTGAACATTTCCTCTATGGAGCACGTCTCTTCTGGCGTGTGCGGGCGCACGTAACCGCAGCTCAAAACCAGGGACTTCTTTCCTTTCTTGAAGAACACGTTGGCGTCTGAAGCCCCGCCAGCATCCACAAGTTTGAAGTTTAAACCGAGCGCAGAGGTGGCCTCCTTGGCCAGCTTTACAATGGGCTCTTCCTCCGAGAGGGAATAGCCATCGTATTCCCTGACGCATTCCACTTCCACATTGGCGCCCACGCTCAAAGCTGCTTCCTCAGTAGCCTGAATCATAATTCCAGTTTGCTTTTCCAGTTTCTCCAGGTTGCGCGACCGGGCCTCTCCCCTCATTTCCGCAAAGTCGGGAACGACATTTGTGGCTTTTCCCCCGGAGATTATGCCAATGTTCGCCGTAGTCTCAAAATCAATCCTTCCCAGGGGCATGCTCGAGATCGCCAATGCCAGGGCCTGCACCGCCGATATGCCTTTTTCCGGTTCTCCTCCAGCGTGGGCAGCCTTTCCCTTAAAAGTGAAGCGAAAATCGTTCGCGTAAGGGGCGCTGCGCACGGCAGCACCAACAGACCCGGAAAAATCGAGAACGAAAAAAATGTCGGATTTCGCCCTGTTCAGGTCAAAGTTTTTCGCACCTACGAGGCCCACTTCTTCCTGAACGGTTAAAAGCACCTCCAGGTCACCGTGCTTTATTCCTTCCTCTTTGATTGCGCGCAGGCACTCAAGCAGGGCGCTTGTAGCTGCTTTGTCGTCTGCACCCAGGATGGAACTGCCATTAGCCTTGATCTCATCGCCATCAATTAAATATTTAATTGGTTCTGTAGGCACAGTATCAAGGTGGGCACAAAAAAGAAGCGGTTTTTTTTCAGGCTCTCCTTGCAGTCGGGCAAACAGGTTGCCCATGGCATCTTTCTCCACTGTAAGGCCAAGCTCTTTGAGCTTCTTTTCCATGTATTCAACAAAATGCCTTTCATTTCCTGAGACAGAGGGTATAGAAATCTGCTCGAGAAACTCCTTTTCCAAGCGCTGCTTGCTCATAGAGGCCTCCTTATTTGCACAGTTTGAGGATAAAGTCCTGTCCTCGCTTCAGCGCTTCCCTGTTCAGGGGAAGGAACCTGGCCTTTGGCCCAGAAAAAGTTTTTTCCAGGACCTTTTCCATTGTGGCAAAGGATACAGGCTTTGCTCTTTCCAGGTATGCACCCAGAATAACCAGGTTGGTCACCTGCAAAGCTCCAATCTCCTGAGCAATTTCTGCAGCGGGAATTTCAAATATTTCCAGGTCATGCCTGGAGCTTTTATCGTCCACGAGGGAAGTGTTTACAAAAAGCAAGCCTCCCGGAGCTACCAGGGGTTCAAACCGCTGAAAGGAAGGCTTGTTGAGAACAATTGCCGCCTTAGGCTGAGAGAGGATGGGAGAAGTAATGGGCTCGTCGGAAATTACCACCTGGCAGTTAGCCGTTCCTCCTCTCATTTCCGGGCCGTAGGAAGGAAACCAGGTAGCCTCCTTTCCCTCAAGAGCAGCGGCATAGGCTAAAAGCTGACCCATAAGCATGACACCCTGACCGCCAAAACCGGCGCATACAAGTTCGTGCACCATTATTCTTTTCCTCCTACAAACTCGCCCAGGGGATATACGGGAATCATGTTTTCCTGGAGCCATTTTACGGCCTCAACTGGAGTCAGTCCCCAGTTCGTGGGGCAGGTGGAAAGCACTTCCACGAAGCCGAATCCCTTTTCTTCAATCTGAACTTGAATGGCTCTTTTGATTGCGTTGCGTGCTTTGGCAACGTTTGCTGGATTATATACAGCGACCCTTGCCACGTAAGCGGGACCGGTAAGTGTCGCCAACATTTCGGATACCCTTATGGGATATCCGTTCCGCTCCGGAATTCGCCCGTAAGGAGTGGTTTCGGTCTTTTGTCCAATCAGGGTAGTTGGAGCCATCTGCCCACCGGTCATACCGAAGTTAGTGTTGTTGATGAATATTGTGGTAATGCGCTCGCCACGTGTAGCCGCATGGACGATCTCCGCGGTACCGATGGCAGCGAGGTCGCCATCTCCCTGATAAGTAATAACTATGCTGCCAGGCTTTGCTCTTTTTATTCCGGTGGCTACTGCGGGCGCTCTACCGTGGGCGCACTCCACAGAATCTGTGTCCAGGTAGTTGTAAATAAGTACTGAACAGCCAACAGGAGCCATGATTACAGTTTTTTCCTGAATGCCCAGCTCGTCAATCACCTCGGCCAGCAGACGATGGACAATCCCGTGATGACACCCGGGACAGTAATGAGTAGGGACCATCGTCAGGGCTTTGGGTCTCTGGTAAAGAGGCTTGTATGTCAAATCGCTCATTTGCTCTCCTCCAGCTTTAAGATCAGCTCCAGAATCTCAGAGGGCGTAAAAACTGTTCCCCCCGGCTTGCCCTTAAAGTCAATGGGCCGCGCCCTGCAGACCTGAAGGCGCACGTCCTCAATCATCTGCCCGGCGTTCATTTCTACCACAAGGAAGCGCCTGGCCCTGGAAATCGCCTTGCGGAATGGTTCCTCAGGAAAAGGCCACAAAGTGATGGGTCGGATCAAACCCGCTTTTATTCCTTTTTTCCTTGCTTCTTCAATGGACTTTTTAGCGATCCTGGCCACAGTCCCAAAACACACGAGTACGATTTCCGCGTCTTCCATCATAAACTCTTCCCAGCGGACTTCATTCTTTCTGGCAAGGCTGAATTTTTCCTGAAGCTTCCAGTTGTGCTTCTCAAGGTTTTCTGGAATAAGATCCAAGGATTTGATTATGTTTCTGGGCCTCCCGGATGCTCCGCCGACTGCCCAGGTTTTGGCGGGCAAAGTTGCCGGATCCACTCCATATTTAAACTCCACTGCCTCCATCATCTGGGCAATAATTCCGTCCGCCAGGACCATCACCGGGTTACGGTAGCGGTCCGCGATGTCAAAGGCCTCCTTCATCAGGTCTACCAGCTCCTGGACAGTGGATGGCGCGAGGACCACGAGATTATAATCCCCATGTCCTCCGCCTCTGGTAGCCTGAAAATAGTCGGATTGGGCAGGACCAATGCCTCCCAAACCGGGACCTCCGCGAACAAAGTTCACGATCACTGCAGGAACCTCGCAGCCGACAATATAAGATATACCCTCCTGCATAAGGGAAATTCCCGGAGAGGAAGAGGAGGTCATGGCGCGAGTGCCGGCAGCTGCGGCACCAAGCACCATGTTAATAGAGGCAACCTCACTCTCACCCTGAAGATACACACCGCCAACCTCCGGAAGTCGACGAGACATATATCCTGCCACTTCATTCTGAGGTGTAATGGGGTAACCAAAGAAAAAGCGGCAGCCTGCTTTAATAGCTCCCTCCGCGCAGGCCTCCGCACCTTTCATTAAAATCCTTTCTGCCATCTTTTACTCCTTTTCCGAACCCAGGGATACCTTAACCAGTCGATACACCTCAATGGCTGCCTCGGGGCACATGCGGGCACAAGCGGTGCAAGAAGTGCATTTTTCCTCATCTAAGAGTTCCACGGGATGATAACCGTGAGCATTAAGGCGATTGGAAATAGCCAGCACATGTACTGGGCACACAGAAACGCAGAGTTCACAGCTCTTGCAATAATCCTCGTTAATGACTACTTTTCTAAACATGTTCCTCCTTCCATTCGGCAGATTCATATTCCCATGGCAGCCGTATGAATACTTTCAATGGCAGAATGGGAGTGGTCCTGAAACTTACGGAAGGAACCAGGTCCTCCCGCACTGCCACAAGCAACACGGGCAAACCAGTCCGTTGTGAGAAATCTTCAACGAGGGCATGGCCAAACTTAATTATCTCTGAATCAGTATGCTCTTTCAAGTGAGGGTTAGAGACAATCCCCTTTACTTTTAAGCCGGTCTGGGATTCGATACTTTCCAGTTGCTCTTGGAGGCTCTGTGGGGAGCCAGAAAACGGACGATAAGGATTGCAAACAAAGAGCATCAGGAATTCTGCCCGGTCAAGCAGGTTCCTGTACTGGTTCAAAATTTTCGCCCCCTGACCGTTTCCCCCGACATCAATGATTACCCGCTTGTCTGAGCTGAGCCACCGGTTAACTTCTCCCGGCACCACAGGAAAGTCGGAGTTATCCCATTCCCCGCCTGGCGTCACGAGGTGAATCTTAAGGCGCTCTATGCCCTGTCGAGCGTTGCGCAGCCTGAAAAGAGGTTTTACCAGGTCCAGATCGATTAGGACAACGCTTCCTGACCGGTTTAACTGAAGCGCAAGGTTCGCGCTGATTTCGCTTTTACCTGACCCTGAAGGCCCTGCCAGAACGAGCACTCTGGGTAAAAGATCAAGCGGTAATTTGTCAATCATGCCAGCAATTGCGCATTAGACTCAGTACCGAAGTGGATGGCTTCATTAGCGACGCTAAGGGGCTCTTTCCCTGAAATTTTCTAAAAGCGAGGCGATAGCCACAGAGTAGAGTTTCGACTTAGGTGGGTCCACTCTGGAAACAAGCACAATTGGCACCCTGGCCCCTTGAACCACACCAGCCATAATTGCTCCCGCAACATGGACTAAGGACTTCCCTAAAAGGTTTCCCGACTCTATGTTCGGCACCAAAAGCACATCGGCAGCACCTTCTACCGGACTTTCAATGCCTTTTTCTTTCAATGCGGATGGTGAAAGGGCATTGTCCAGAGCCAAAGGGCCATCCACGATGCATCCTTTTATCTGTTTTCTCCGCCACATGCAAGAAATGACGGCAGCATCAGTTGTAGCGGGAATATCAGGGCTGACTGTCTCTACTGATGCCAGAAGGGCTACCCTGGGTTCAGAGATTTCCAGAGCATGGCACAGCTCTACAGCATTCTTTAGGATATCAATCTTTTGCGCCAGCGTAGGGAGGACTACCATTCCCCCATCGGTCAAAAAAAGGAGCCTTTCTATTCCTGGAACTTGAAAAACGGCCACATGGGACAAAAGCTGCCCAGCAACGAGGCCTTTTTCCTTATTCAAAACTGCTCGCAAAAAGACTGGGGTGGGCAGAAAGCCCTTGATCAGCATGCCAGCTTGAGATTTATAACAGAATTCAACAGCCTGAGCTGCGCTCTCCTCCTGGCTGGCGCATGGATGAAGATCGTACTGGGTTAGGTCAATTTTCAGGCTTTCCGCAAGAGCCTCCACCTTTTCCCTTTGTCCGAAAAGGTGCGGTTCAATAAGGCCGATTTTCCTCGCTTCCTCTATCCCGAGAAGCGTATCCGTTTCCTCGGGGCAAATGACTGCTGCCTTTGACCTTGAAAGCCCGATTGCCAAATTTAGGGCTTCCTCAAAATTTTTAATCATAGTCTTTAGGCTGCTCCTCTCCTTTCAGGACTCGCAGGGCCCCTAAAGCCAGAGCCCTGATTTCTCCCTCTCCTGGTTTAATTACGGTTGGGGCAATGAAGGAAACCTTTTCAATGATCCAGGGAACAAGGACACTGGAAAAAGCAAGGCCACCTGTAAGAATAATTCTGTCAACTTTCCCTTTTAAAACCGTAGCCATAGCGCCAATTTCCTTGGCTGTCTGATAGGCCATGGCCTGAAAAACCTCGAGGGCGTAGGTGTCCCCATTTTCAATTCTTTTTTCTACCTCACGAGCATCATTAGTATTCAGATAGGCTGAAAGGCCGCCCTTTTTGGTCATCCTGGTCACCAGTTCCTTCTCCGTGTATTTCCCGGAAAAAGAGAGCTTAACCAGGTCCACCGTGGGTAGCGCTCCAGCTCGCTCCGGGGAAAATGGTCCTCCCTGATTGGCATCGTTGGCATCAACAATCCTACTGCCTTCCAGGGGAACAACAGAAATCCCGCCGCCCAGATGAGCAACCACAAAATTGCACTGCTCCAGTTTTTTCCCCAGTTCTTTAGCCACTTCTCGAGCAACAGCTTTGATGTTCAACGCATGGGAGAGAGCCCTTCTGGGCAATTCTGGAAGGCCTGAGTAACGGGCAAGAGGGTTAAATTCATCCACAGAAACCGGATCCACGATGTAAGCAGGTATTTTCCATTCCTCTGCAAGCGCGTAGGCGAGAAAAGCTCCTAGGTTTGAAGCGTGGTGGGCCTGGGGCCGAAGCCTTAAATCCTCAAGCATTTTTGCATTAACGCGATAAGTACCCGAAGGGATTGGCTTCAGCAGGCCTCCCCTGGCTACCACAGCGTCAAAGCTCTCCAAACCTTCCTGAGATAGCCAGGAGCGCAGGTCAGCAAGCCTCTCCGGCAACTCCTCAAGGATGTCCAGCTTGCTCTCCCTGTGATAGACCGTCTTGTCTTTGACGCATTTTTCGTCCTCGTAAAGGGCAATCTTGGTGGAAGTGGAGCCAGGGTTAATAACAAAAATTCGAAAACTCATTCTGTCCTACCTCCCATCAATTCTCTGGCATGAGCCAAGACCGCGGGAGAAATTTTAGTACCGGCGAGCATGCGCGCTATTTCCTGCACTCTCTCTTCTCCTTCTACCTTGTGTATTTTTACTTCGCTGCGCTTTCCTGAAGACTTTTCAATCACGTAGTGCGCGTCAGCGGCACCGGCTATCTGAGGCAAGTGTGTAATGCACAGGACCTGATGGCTGGAGGAGATTTCCTTGAGTTTTTGAGCTACTGCCTCCCCTACTCTTCCCCCAATCCCGGCATCGATTTCGTCGAAAATAAGTGTCGAAACCCGGTCTGCGGAAGCCAGAGCAGATTTCATAACCAGCATCAGCCTGGAGAGCTCTCCCCCTGAGGCAACCTTGCTAAGTGTTCGCTCCTCCTCGCCGGGATTAGCGCTGAAGAGAAACTCCGCCCGGTCCAATCCCGAGGATTTTAACTCATCGAGGGGGAATTTCTGGAACGAAATCCGAAAAACAGGATGGGGAATTTCCAGCTTTTTCAGCCCTTCCACTATCCTCGTTTCGAGTTCCTTTGCCTTGGAATCCCTCAAGGGGCGAAGAGCAGAAAGGACAAAATCAAGCTCTTTTTCAATCTGGGCTTTTTTCGCATGCAGGACTTCTGTTTCCAGATCTATATTTTCCAGGGCTTTTAAACTTTCTTTCGTGCCCTCAAGGTATCTAATTATCTGGGCAATGGAGCTTCCGTACTTCCTTTTAAGGCGTGCGATTGCGTCCAGACGCTCCTCAATCTCTTCCAGTCTGCCCGGAGTGAAATCCAGCCCCTGAAGGAGCTCGTTCAGCTCCCATGAAAAATCAGCCAGCTCAATCAGGATATTCTCCAGCCGAGAAGCGAGGGCGTTAAATTTTTCAGAGCTTGTTTTCAATTGCGAGAGCTCTCTTGATTGAGTTTCCAGAAGATTAAGGAAACCCTTTTTAGGGCCCTCCTCTCTCAAAGTCTCCTGGAGCTTCTCCAGGCTCTCTTTAGCCTGAAGTCTTGCCAGGTAGAAATTCCTCTCCTCTGATAGAATCCGATCCTCGTCCTCTTTAAGGCGTGCGGATTCAATCTCATTAATCTCGTATTGAAGAAGGTCCTTTTGTCTTTCCTTCTGGCGTAGGCTTTCCTCGAGCTCAGCGATTTTTTCCAGAATATGCTTCCGTTCCTCAAGCAGTGATTCCGCTTTTTCCTTTAGTTCCAGGGCTTTCTGACCTGCATAGTGGTCAAGATAGTCAAGCTGGTACGCGGAAGAAACCAGGGCCTCATGCTCCTGCTGACCGTGAAGGTGAACAAAGCTGGAAAGGGCTTCCCTTAGGAAACTGATGGGCACAGCTTTCCCGTTTATCCTGGCTTTGCTCCGACCGTCCTTAGAAAGGGTCCTTATCAGATAAAGACATGATTCGTCCAGTCCGAGTTCCCTCAGCTTAGCCCTGTGCCTTTCCCCGTCGATGCTCAGGCTGGCCTCAACCCGAAGTTCCTCTCCGTATTGCCCTACGAGGTCAGTCTGAGAACGTCCCCCCATCAGAAAGGAGATGGCGTCCACAATTAGAGATTTTCCCGCCCCAGTCTCCCCTGTGAAAACGTTCAAGCCCTGTTCCAGCTGGCAGCTAAGCTCCCTCACTATTGCCAGGTTTTTTATCTGGATGTTATCAATCATGGATGGCCCCAGAAAAGCTTCTGCGGTATCAAGCGTAGGAAAAAATTCTCCTCAAAAAATACCAGTTTGACCCTCCTCGGGGAAAGGGTTAAATGAATTTCTTCCCCAGAACGAATGGGCAAAGTCTCCTGCCCGTCCATAACGAGGAGACCTGATTCTCCCTCGGGGAGTGAGACCTTTATTCGATCAGAGGGGAGCAAAACGAGCGGTCTCGTTGACAAACTGTGAGGGGAGATCACGCATAATAAAAGCGCCCTTAAAGATGGCGAGATCAGAGGGCCATTGCAGGCAAGAGCATAAGCGGTAGAGCCTGTGGCGGTAGATACAATTAAGCCGTCGCCTCTCACCTCCCCCATATTTATCCCGTTGATCTCCACCGAAAGGGTAAAAATTCTTCCTACGTTTACTTGAGCGATGGAACACTCGTTCAGGCCAAGGTAAGTCTTCTCCCTGACCCTCACTTCCACCAGGTCCCTCTCGTTAATCAAGTACTCCCCGGTTAGTATTCGGCAGACATCGCCGTAAATTTTTGAGCGGTCAGAAGCCGTGAGGAAGCCCATATTCCCCAGGTTTACGCCCAGGACAGGGCAGGAATCCCAGACGCGATGAATGCACTGCAGAAGAGTGCCATCTCCCCCAAGGCTCAAGACAAAATCCGGCTGCTCCGGAGGAAAAATAGGGAAATCGAAGGAGGGTAAACCCTTCAGCTCCGAGCGCACCAAAGGCCGGATTCCTTGCTCCCTCAAATAGCTCGCCAGTTCCAAGGCGAAGCCGATCGCTTCAGGCTTTCTTAGGTTGGGAAAAATCCCAATTTTTTCAGGCATTGGACAGCATTTTTTCCCCTACCTTCCCCAGAAGTAATTGCACCTCTCTGGCCAGAGACTGCGCATCAAGTCCGGCTTTTCGCAGAAGGTGTTCCCTTGATCCAATTCGGGGAATCGAGCGTAGGCCTTTAATTTTCATTTTTCTTGGGGAGAGGCCCCTCTCCACAAGAAACTCCAGCAAGGCTGAGCCCGCACCTCCATAGATCAGATTTTCTTCAAGAGTAACCAGCAATCCGCTTTCCTTGTAGGCCTTCAGCACCATTCCTTCATCTATTGGTTTGACGAAACGCAGACTATAGACGCCTACACTCACCCCATTTTTAGAAAGGATTGATGCCGCTTCTTCGGCAATGGTGAGCGTGGATCCCCATGCCAGCAACGACACATCCTTGCCACCTTTAAGGCAAGAGCCCCTGCCCCAGGGAATTTCCCAATACTCCCCGAGGGAGAATTCAGTTTCCGGTATGAGGGCTTTAGGATATCTGATGGCCACAGGACCAGAATGAAGTAAGGCCGTATAAATCATGTCTTTAAGCTCTTTCCCTGAAGCAGGTGTCAAAAGCGAAAGGTTTGGCATAATTCGCAGAAAGGAGAGGTCAAAAACTCCCTGATGAGTGGGACCATCTCCGGGAACGACGCCGGCACGATCTATCAAGAAAATAACAGGGAGGTTTTGTAGGCAAATGTCGTGAATGAGCTGGTCAAAGCCCCGTTGCAAAAAGGTGGAGTAAATTGCGACCAAGGGCCTTAACCCCCCAAGGGCCAGGCCGGCAGCAAAACTTATTGCGTGCTGCTCTGCAATCCCCACATCGAAAAACCTGTGGGGATAAAGTCGCGCGAAATTTGCAAGTCCAGTGCCGTCAGCCATCGCCGCGGTGATGCAAACGATGTCCTCCCTCTTTGCACCTAAGTCCACTATCACCTCGTTTACAACGTCAGTGAAAGTTTTCTGGGCTATTTTATCGGCCTTTCCTGATTCTCGCTCAAAAGGTGGAGCAGAGTGGAAGAAAACGGGATCCCTTTCAGCAGAAGGGAACCCTTTACCTTTTCTGGTGAGAACGTGGACCACCACGGGAGTAGCAAAGTTCTTCGCGTGCCGGAGAACCTCTATGAGCGACCGGAGGTCGTGCCCGTCGATGGGGCCCAGATACGAGAAGCCAAAACTCTCGAAAAGAAGGCTGGGGAGAAGTATCGCTTTGAGCATAATCTTTAATTTGTCAATATTTTTTAATACCCAGGTGCCAAATTTGGGAAATTTCTTGAAAAAGACAGTGGTCATCTTTTTCAGCCCTTGATAGCGCCGGGATGCGCGCAGCCGGGCCAGGTTTTTGGCCATAGCCCCAACATTACGGGAAATGGAGTGCTCGTTGTCATTAAGGATCATAATCAAGTCTTTTTGCATAAGCCCAGCGTTATTTAAGGCCTCGAATGCCACTCCGCCAGTAAGGGAGCCATCCCCCATGACGGCTATTATTTTATGGTTTGTACCCATTATCTCCCTCGCGGCGCGCAAACCCAGAGCCTGCGATAAAGCTACTGAGGAGTGGCCCATGCTGGAGACATCAAATATTGATTCCTCTCGTGAAATGAAGCCAGAAAGGCCATCTGCTTGTCTCAGCTTGTGAAACTGATCCTGCCTTCCAGTAATCAGCTTGTGAGTGTAACTCTGATGGCCGACGTCCCAGAGAATGCAGTCCTCTGGGGCCTGAAAAACGTAATGAATGGCCAGGGTTAACTCAACCACACCCAGATTGGAGGAAAGGTGACCTCCGGTTGTGCTCACCTGGGAAATTATTCTTTCCCTTATCTCTCCGGCGAGGGCTTCCAGCTCAGAGAGGCTTAATTTTTTCACGTCATCCGGAGTTTTTATTCTGGGAAGTATCTTCTCAGCCATTCAAGAACTCCAGGTAGCGAATCAGGTTAATGAATTTCTGGGGGTTTCCCTGAAAACTTTTCAGGCTGTCCAAGGATTTCTGAGTAAAATCGCGGGTCAGCTCTCTCGCCCTTTCCATTCCTAAGAATTTTGCCAGGGAACTTTTATTTTCTGAAGAATCAAGAATATCGTCAAGAAGCTGATAGGCCAGCCCAAGGTTCCTCCCGTATTCCCTGAGAAGGGCAACTTGCCCCTGGTCGATTCCCGCAATCCGGGAACCGAGAGTTAAAGAAAGCTGAAACAGGCAAGATGTTTTCCTTTCATAGAGCAGAAGCCATTCCTGAAAAGAACGCTCTTGAGGTTCAATGTCGTCAAACTGTCCCCCGATCAGCCCTTTTAACCCCAGGAAGGTTCCCACCTCGCTTAATACAGATGCTGCATCTGAAACCTTAGCATCCTTAAGGTTTTCGAAAATCCACTGGAACCCCAGGCAAAAGAGAGCATCTCCCGCGAGTATGGCGTCTCCTACCCCGAAAGCTTTATGCAAGGCAGGTTTTCCTCGCCTAAGATCGGAATCATCCAGGCCGGGTAGGTCGTCGTGCACCAGGGAAAAAGCGTGGAGGCATTCAACCCCGCAGGCAGCTTTTAAGGCCAGAGAGTAAGGTTTTGAAAAAGCCTCACAGGCCCAAAGAACGAGAGCAGGTCTGAGGCGTTTTCCCGCCCCCAAAAGCGAATAGCTGATTATCTCCCAAACGCGTGGGTCGATTCTCTCCTCTTTTAAGTACTTCCAGAGAGCCTGGTTGATGATTTCTCTCTCTTTTTCGAAAATTTCCTCAATCATACTTGATATGAAAGTCCTCTCCCAGAACAGAATCGCTGACTTCAATAATTTCCAGCTCATCTACCTGAGCACCTGCTGGCCCCTTGTTCAAAAGCTGCAAAAAATGCTCCAGATTTTCTCCCTCGCCTGCAGCCAAAACTTCGACTGAGCCATCACATCTATTCTTCACGTAACCTTTAATGCCCAGGTAAGTTGCCCGCTGGTAAGCCCAGTAGCGGAATCCCACTCCCTGAACGTAACCCTTAATTATCACCTTTACTGCTTTTCCCCAAGTCATCTCTTACAATCGCGCCAAGGATCCCGTTAATAAATTTTGACGAATCAGGGGTGCTAAATTTCTTTGCCAGCCTCAAAGCCTGATCGGCTACTACCGGGGGGGGTGACTCTTTGCCGTAAAATAGCTCATAAACAGCAAGTCTCAGGATATTACGGTCGGTTGAGACCATTCGGTCCAGGTCCCAGGCCTGAGAATGCTGGGAAATCACCCCATCAATCTCTTTCAAGTTTTTCCAGGTACCCTCCGCCAGGGAAAGAGCAAAACTCCAGATATCCGGATCTGGCTTTTTCTCAACGAATTCAGTGGACTCGTTAAGAGATAACCCCCCCATGTCCATGCGGTAGATAAGAAGAAAGGCTACTTCCCTAGCTTTTTGCCTTCTCATCCTGAACCAGATCGATGTCCTCGACGATGATGTCAATGGTCGTTACCTCGATGCCTACGAGGTTCTCCACCGCTCTTTTGACCGTCTCCTGCACATTACGACAGACAGCCATAATGTCAACTCCGTAGCGCAGCACCAAGCGCAGGGTAAGCTCGAGTTTCTCGTTCAGGACGCGAATTCCGATAGCCCGCCTCAACCCAAAAGACCATGGCATCTTGGAGGATATTCTTGTGACCCCATCGATCTCCAGAGCCGTCTTTTGGGCGATTAGCCTGATCACATCGGGGGCAATATGAATTTTCATTTACTCACCCTTTCTACGTACTCTCCGGTACGTGTATCTATTTTTATTATATCTCCGACCTCAACGAAAAATGGAACCTGGACCACCGCACCAGTTTCCAGCTTCGCTGGCTTGGAACTTCCAGCAGCTGTGTCTCCTTTAAAGGAAGGTTCTGTTTCCACTACTGTTAGTTCCACAAAAACAGGAAGCTCAACTCCTATGTGCTTGCTCTTGTAATAAAGGACGTCGATCTGCATTCCTTCTTTCAGGTATAATGCAGCGTCCTCAATCTCGTCTTTCCTCAGGGAAACCTGCTCATAGGTTTCCATGTCCATAAAAAGATATTCATCTTTTACCGAGTAAAGGTATTGCATCTGCTTATGGTCAAGGAAGGCCCTTGTCAAACGCTCGCCAGCCCTGAAAGTGCGCTCAATTACATTTCCTGTTTCCACGCTTTTGATCTTCGTGCGCACAAAAGCAGATCCCTTGCCTGGTTTAACGTGCTGAAAATGCACAACCACCCAGACCTCGCCGCCTAACTCTATCGTGATTCCTGGTCGTAAATCGTTAGAAGAAATCATATTCTCGTTCTCTCCCTCAAATTACAAGTATACCTTTTGGAAAGGAAGTAAGCACCTCGGCACCATCTTTAGTAATTAGCACCATTTCTTCCAACCTCACGCCACCCCAACCCGGGATGTATATTCCCGGTTCGACGGTTACTACCATTCCTGGCTCAAGAGGGTCTTCTGAGCGGAGGCTCAAAGCGGGAAGCTCATGGACCGCTAAGCCTACGCCGTGTCCCAAGCCGTGTCCGAAAGCGAATTCCTTAAAGGGGGAATTGAGAATCTTTTCCCAGGCAACCTTATGGGCATCTGAGCCCTTTTTCCCCGGTCCCATGAAGGAAAGCGCATCCTCAAGGGCATCGCTGACAGCCTGGTAGACGGCTTTCTGCTTGACTGTTGGTTTCCTGGTAAAAAAGGAACGGGTAATATCCGAACAATAAAAGTCCTTGAGCGCCCCCCAATCAAAGAGGAGTATTTCTCCTGCTTTCACCGCTTTAGAGGAGGCAACTCCATGCGGAAGCGCGCTCCGAAATCCGGAAGCCACAATTAAATCAAATCCAGGCTTCTGAGCCCCGTTTTTTCGCATATGCCACTCCAGATCGAGGGAGAGCTCCTCCTCTTTTCGCCCTTTAACTTGGCTTTTTAGAAGCCGGGACAAAGCGCTTTCGGCGATTAAGATTGCCTCCTTCATTCGGGCAAGTTCGAGCTCGTCCTTAACAGCCCTGATCCTTTCGAAAAGGCTAAAGAGAGGAACAAATACCTTCGAGGGCGAGTTCCTTTCCAACTCCCTAAAATCAGCATAAGAAAGGTTTGTGCTCTCAAAGCCCACATATTTTGCCCGTAATTCCTCAAAAAGAGAGCTGAGGTCCTGATGTATCCTAGTAAATTGCCTGATTTCCCATCCCGGGGCCTCGAGCCTGGCCTGTTCAATGAAACGAGAATCTACGAAAACTATCTGGCGAGTATCGCTAATCACCAGAAAACCGTAATCACCGGTGAACCCTGAAAAATAATAGTAATTTTCCCTCTTAGAGACCAAGACGCAGTCTAACTTGTTCTCCTCCATCGATTTTCTTAATTTCTTTATCCTCTTTTGCCTGTTTCTCTCCTGGATCACGTCGAACTCCTTTCAACTTGCCCTTACTCAAAGCTGGCTATACAATTTTAAAAGATAAATCCCAGGAGGTGAAGAATGTCTGGCCACTCTAAATGGCATAATATAAGAGCGAAAAAATCAGCAGCTGATGCTGAACGTGGCAGGATTTTTACCAAGCTGACGCGCGAGATAACCGCTGCTGCCCGGGAAGGAGGAGGTAACCCTGATTCGAACGTTCGCTTGCGTGTCGCGATCGAAAAGGCAAAGGAGAACAACGTCCCTCAAGATACCATTAAGAGAGCAATCCAGAAAGGAACGGGGGAGCTTCCAGGGCAAACTTATGAGCAGGTGTTCTACGAGGGATATGGTCCGGGAGGAGTAGCTGTTTTAATCGAGGTTTCAACCGATAACCGCAATCGCACGTCAGCCTCTATCAGGCACCTTCTCTCCAGATATGGAGGGAGCCTTGGGGAAATTGGTTGCGTTAACTGGTTGTTTCACAAGAAAGGCCTGGTGCAGGTAGAAAAAAACAAGGAAAAAGAGGAGGAACTTATGCTTTCCTCCATTGACGCGGGAGCTGAAGATTTCCGAGAGGAAACCGACTACTTTGAGGTTACCTGCCCTCCAGAAAACCTGCTCAAAGTAAAGGAAGCTCTGGGCAGCTCTGGCGCAAAAATTATTTCCGCTGAGATTTCCATGATCCCTAACACCTACGTCAAACTACAAGGAGAAGAGGCGCAAAAAATGCTGGCCCTGACTAACGCTCTGGAAGAGCATGAGGATGTTGTCCAGGTTTACGCCAATTTCGATATTTCAGACGAAGAAATACAAAGGTTCTCGGCAGCCTGATTGTGAAAAACAGCGAAAAGCTCAGAAAGGTTGCGGGCTTTGATCCGGGCACGGCTTCTCTGGGGTTTGCTATTCTGGAGAAGAAATCGACCGGCCTTGAGGTGTTGGTCTGTGACTCCTTGCACACTGAGAAAAATTCACCTTTGGAGAAGCGCCTTCTTACTCTTTATCGAGGCCTCAAGAGGGTAGTTCAGGATTATCAACCAGAAGTGATTGCCTGTGAGGAAGTTTACTTCAATAAAAACGCCCGCACTGCCTTCGCTGTGGGGGCAGTGATAGGGGTAATTCTGCTTTTAGCAGGACAGAAGGGCCTCCCCGTATTTATGTACTCTCCTGCCCAGGTGAAGATGGCAGTCACGGGATATGGGAGAGCCTCAAAGAGCCAGGTGCAATCTATGCTTGTGAAATTGCTTAAGCTCTCATGTACTCCTCTCCCGGACGACGCGGCCGACGCCCTGGCTATAGCCTTCTGTCATGTCAGCTCATTCAGGCTAAGAAACCTTGGCCAACAAAATGATTGAAAGCGTTCAGGGATTACTGATTGAGCAAGGAGAAAACTATATCCTGGTCCAGGTCGGGCCTCTGGCGCTGAGGATAAACTTCCTGAGGCATCAGGGTTACTTCCCACCCGGAGAAATGGTAACAATTTACACACACTTCTTGATACGGGAGGATCAGCTTTCGCTCTATGGTTTTTTAGAGAAAGGGGAGCTGGAGGTCTTTCGCAGCCTTCTTAAAATAAATGGAGTGGGCCCCAGGCTCGCTCAGAACATCATCGCCAGAATTTCTCCGGGAGAACTCCGCGAGGCTGTGGAAAGAAACAATCCTCAAGTACTTGAAAAGGTACCAGGAATCGGCAAGAAAACCGCCAACAAGATATTGTTCTCCTTAAAGGAAAAAACCTCCTGGCAAATGCTCCCAGGAAAAGACTGGAAAGAGGCCCTCGATGCCCTGATAGCCCTGGGGTTCGACGAGAGCGAAGCCCTGGACAGGATCAGCCGCGTGAACCTGAAAAAAGAGAAAATTACCCCCGCGGAAATCATTAAGGAGGCGTTGAAGGGTTGAGCAAGACGGTGGCTCAGCTGATAAAAGAAGAGGAAGAGATCAACCTGCGGCCTGGTTCCCTTGTGGAATACGTGGGGCAGAAAGAGGTCAAGGAAGCGCTGAGCGTGGCGATTGAGGCTGCAAGAATCAGAAAAAAAACCATAGACCATGTCCTGATTTATGGCCCTCCTGGCATGGGGAAGACCACCATAGCCAATATTATTGCAAACGAGATGAAAAGTCGCCTTTGGCGGTCAAGCGGGCCGGCAATTACCTCTCCCCGAGACCTGGCTACTATTGTGGCCAACCTTGAAGAAGGGGACGTGCTTTTCATAGACGAAATTCATCGCTTAAGCCATCAGGCTGAGGAAATGTTGTACCCTGCGATGGAAGATTTCCTGCTCCACCTCACGATTGGAAAAGGACCTTCAGCAAAGGCTGTGGAGATACCTCTTGCCCCTTTCACGCTGGTGGGAGCCACCATAAGGGCCGGGCTTTTAACCAGTCCACTGAGAGATAGATTTGGCCTGGTCTTCAGACTCAATTATTATTCCCTGGAGGAAATCACCTTGATCGTTCAGCGCTCCGCACAAATTTACGGTATTCCCATGGAGCCAGAAGTTGCTCTGGCGATTGCCCAGCGCTCCCGAGGCACTCCCAGAATCGCTAACAGGCTCCTGAAAAGAGCTGTTGATTATGCTATCGCTCGCCGCAATGGGGCTCTGGATTTAGAAGCTGTACAGGAAACCTTTCAGATGCTGAAAATCGACGGCCTGGGCCTGGACGAAATGGACCGCAAGCTTTTGAAAACTCTGGCTGCCAAATTCAACGGCGGACCCCTGGGGGTTGACACCATCTGTGCTGTCCTCGGGGAGGATAGGGATACAGTGGAGGATATCTACGAGCCTTACCTGCTCCAGTCCGGACTTCTGGAAAGGACACCCCGGGGAAGAGTGATCACCGAGAAGGCAAGAAAGTGCCTGAAACTCAATGAGCAGGAAGGCCTTTTTGAATAAAAAAGCGCTGATTTTGGTGATCTTGCTCCTTACGCTCTGCATTCCCCAGGCCTCAGGGGAGGAAGCGCCCGAGGTCAGAGTGCTTCTGTCCGTGAACCCTTCACCCCTTGAGATGTCCTGTGAAAGCTCCTGGAGTATCAGCTGGAACAGCTCGTCTTCCTTTTTGGATCTCGCCCCTCAGGAGAAAATTAGCGCAAAAGTGATCAAGGACAGCTTCTGGGTGATCCTCGAACAGGGAAATATTCAGGATTGTCTGCAAAAAGTATTGGATCTTACTGCTTTCTTCCAGGGAATTAGAAAACCCCTTTTAGGAGAAGCTGGGGGAGTTGTTTCTCTGGTCATAGGGCCATACGGAAGTGAAGAAGAAACCAGAACTACACTCCCTGCCTTCCAGAGCGCTTTCCCTCAAGTTAGAATTGAGCGTTTTTCCACTTCTTTAAAAATGGAAACCTCCAGGGAGTACGATTTTTTCTGGGCCGGAGAAAATGACGGAAAAATAATTCAGTTTGAAAGTTCCGATTTTATCTCGGTAAATCAGAGAAAATATAGAGGGCTGGTTGCCCTAAATATTCGTGTCCGGGAAAACGAAAAGGACCTTCTCCTTTTGAACGTCCTCGACCTGGAAAGTTACCTTTACGGTGTAGTGCCCGCAGAAATGCCTTTTGAATGGCCCGGGGAGGCCCTGAAAGCACAGGCTATTGCTTGTCGCACTTATGCCCTGAAAAAAGTCACGGAAAGTTCCACAAGTAATCAGCCCTACGATATAGATACTACCATTTACGATCAGGTTTACCGCGGCTTTGATGCAGAGAAGGAAAGCACCAATTCCGCGGTTGATGCCACGCGCGGTGAATTTCTCGTCTTTCAGGGTTCTCTGATCACTGCTGCTTTTCATTCCTGTTCTGGCGGTTACACCGAGAACAACGAGAACGTATGGAAGGGAAGCGCAGCTCCCTACCTGCGAGGTGTTCCCAGCCCCGGCGAGGAAGGTTCCAAATACTTCACCTGGACCAGGACCGTTACGCTTACCGAGATGGCAAAAAAAGTTGAAGAAATGAAAGGGCTGGCTATCGGCCAGATTTCATCTTTAGAGGTAATTGAGAAAGGAGTATCGGGAAGGATAAAAACCCTACAAATATTGGGCTCCACAGGAACCTGCACCATCTCCGGGGAGGAGTTAAGAAAGGTAGCCAATCTTCCTTCCTCGCTGACCGGCTGGGAATCAGCATCAAGGGGAACAATCTTTGCCCTTGCTCGTTCCGGATTGTACGAGATTCCCTCAGGCCAGACCATGGCTTTTTGCGCTTCAGGGCTATCCCCCCTACCGCAAACTATCCATGTTTTAAGCAGCAAAGAGCTTAAAACGATAGAGCTTCAGGAGCAATTTAGCGAGTTTCTCACCTTTTCTGGGAAAGGCTGGGGACACGGTGTAGGCATGCCTCAATGGGGAGCAAAGGCCCGTGCCGAAGAGGGAAAGGGATACCGCGAGATTTTAACTTACTATTATCAGGGAGTCCAGTTAGAGAAGAGATACTGATGACCAGAATCGAGCTTTTCGACTACTATTTACCCCCAGAGCTGATAGCTCAGAGCCCGGTGGAACCAAGGGACCATTCACGGTTGATGGTTTTAAAAAGGAAAGAGGAGAAGATAATTCACGACCACTTTTATAATTTGCCCAATTACCTGAAAAAAGGTGACTTAATTGCAGTGAACAATACCCAAGTAATTTCCGCTCGCTTGAAAGGACGTCTGAGCACGGGAGGGAAAGGTGAGGTGCTCCTGCTCAGACCATTGAGCGAGGACAGGCTTTTATGGGAAGCCCTTGTCCGTCCCGGAAGAAAGCTCAGGCCCGGTGCGATTCTCGAGCTCGACGGGTTACAAGTAGAGATCGTGGGCAGGGCCGATTTCGGAGGAAGATTGGTTAGACTCAGCGAATTTCGCTGGGAGCTCCTCGACCAGAAAGGAGAAATCCCCCTGCCTCCTTATATTAAGCGGCCCCTTTCTGACTCCTCCCGATACCAGACCATCTTTGCCAGGGAAAAGGGCGCTGTTGCCGCTCCCACAGCCAATTTGCATTTTACCGCAGAGCTTCTCGCTGCCCTCAAGGAAAAGGGAATTGAAAAAGCCGAAATTACCCTTCATGCTGGTCTGGGCACTTTTCGTCCTGTTCGTGCTCAAAACATCGAGGAACACCGCATGCACCAGGAAGAATTCCACATCACGGAAGCTTGTTGCCGCCAGATTGAGGGAACGAAGAGAAGAGGAAACAAAGTGATCGCTGCGGGCACGACCGTAGTGCGAACTCTGGAAGAGTCTGTAACTTCTGATGGTCAAATCAAGCCGGGCTGGGGTATGACCGACCTCTACATCTGTCCGGGATTTAAGTTCCAGGTATGTGATGCCATTATCACGAATTTTCACCTGCCCAAGTCAACGCTTTTAATTTTGGTTTCAGCTTTTGCCGGAAGGGAGTTCATCATGAGAGCATACGAAACAGCAATCAGGAAAAAATACCGGTTTTTCTCCTTCGGGGATGCAATGTTAATCCTATGATGGAAAAAGGCGATTTTTTTAAGCTAACCAAAGAGGGCACAGGAACAGGGGCTCGTCTGGGAACGATCAGAACCGGTCATGGGGAATCGGAAACCCCGACTTTTATGCCTGTAGGCACTCAGGGTACAGTAAAAGCCTTAATCCCTGAAGAGGTAGCGCAAACAGGAGCAAGAATTATTCTTTGCAACACTTACCATCTTTACCTCAGGCCGGGAGCAGACCTGATTTTCAGAGCTGGCGGCCTCCACAAATTTATGAACTGGCCAAACACCATATTGACGGATTCCGGGGGTTTCCAGGTGAATTCCCTGGCGCATCTCTCAAAAATTGGCGAGGAAGGAGTACTGTTCCGGTCACACATTGATGGGTCCTTGCACCTGCTCACCCCTGAGAAAAGCATCGAGGTCCAGGAAAAGCTAGGCTCTGACATCATGATGCCCCTCGACATCTGTCTGCCCAACCCCTCCCCTTACAAAAAGTACGAGGAAGCGTTGAAGCAGACATCACGCTGGGCCACCAGGTCAAAACAGTTCCATGAGGGCAAGCCAGGTATCCTTTTCGGGATAATTCAGGGGGGGATTTACCTCGACCTGCGCCTGGCCTCCCTTGAGGACATAGAAGAACTGGACCTGCCAGGCCTGGCAATCGGTGGTCTCTCTGTAGGCGAGGAAAAGGAGAAAATGTATGAAATCCTTGAAGGCTTCATACCTCATATACCCAGGGAAAAACCCAGGTACCTCATGGGCGTGGGAGCGCCATCCAGCCTGGTGAAAGGGGTCTCTCTGGGGATAGACCTTTTTGACTGCGTCCTTCCCACAAGGCTGGGCAGGAACGGCACGGCATATTGTGTTTACGGAAAGATAAACATTGACAACGCTTGTTTCCGCGAAGACTTCTCCCCTCTCGATCCCGCTTGCGATTGTTACGTCTGCAAAAATTACACCAGGGCGTACCTGAGGCACCTTTTTGTCTCCAAAGAGATGCTCGCGGGAAGGTTACTTTCCTACCACAACCTGTACTTTCTCGGAAAACTGATGGCCCAGATCCGCCAGGCGATAAAGGAAGATCGTTTTCTGGAATTTCAGAGGGAGTTTCAGAAAATCTACCAGGAAAGGAGCATAAAGGAGTGAAATCGGTAACGCTTGATGACCTTAAGAAAAACCCGGCTTGCAATACGCTGATTATGCAGGCTGACAACTATCTGGCAGCTCTCGGGTATACCGAACACGGTTTCAGACATGCAAACCTCGTGGCCAACATAGCCACCAACATTTTCAAAAGACTGGGAAAACCGGACAGGGAGACGGAGCTCGCAGGAATCGCCGGATACCTGCACGACCTCGGCAACCTTTGCGGTCGAGAAGGGCACCCTGCTATTGGAGCAGTCCTTGCTTATCAGATCCTGTCCTCTATGGGCATGGAGACAGGAGAGATAACGAAAATTATGGTGGCGATAGGAAACCACGATGAGCCTACCGGCTTCCCGGCTTCAGACATAACTAGCGCGGTAATTTTGGCCGACAAGTCGGACATCCACAGGAGCAGGGTTAGACTTCAGGACCGTTCTAAGTTTGACATCCATGACAGGGTCAATTACGCCGTCACCAACTCTTTCCTGAGGGTCTCACCTCCAGAAATCACGATGGAGCTCGCAGTAGACACCTCCATAGGTTCAGTAATGGATTATTTTGAGATATCCTTTGAGCGACTGGTTATGTGCCGCAAGGCAGCGGAATTTCTGGGCTGCACCTTCCACCTGGATATCAACAACATGCGCATCTGGTGAGCGGTTCTTGCTTTAATCTGCCTGGAAACTTATACTTCTTAAGATGAATTAACCTTAAAACAACCGAAGGAGTAAAAGACGGTGGACAGAATAGGACTCAGATTGGCGTTGGTTGTTCTCTTTATCTTGGGAGGTTTAGCTGCTTATTATTTCTTGCCCATCAGTTACGGACTTGATCTCGCAGGCGGCGTCCATTTCACTCTTGAGGCTGTCGATAGCCCGGGAGCGCCAGTGACCCGTGAGGGAGTGCAAGCTGCTCAAAGAGTAATCTCTCAGCGTGTAAATGCTTTGGGCCTTTCAGAGCCCATTATCCAGGGCCAGGGAGGAGATAAGTGGAATCGTATCATCGTCGACCTCCCTAAATATCAGGATCCAGCGCGGGCAAGAGAAATTCTTCAGAGAACCGCGGTTCTTGAGTTCATCGTCGCCAGAGAGAAAATAACCTTAACCGAAGCAGACTTAACAGCGACCACCACTGGAGGAGAAACTCTTACCCCTACGATTGTGGCTGAACCGAGATCTGAAGTTCCATTGATATTGATTTACTATGGGCCTGACGGGCAGAAAAAATATGCCATCGTAGGAACTTACACAGGAACGGAACCCGGGTTTGAGACTCTTGAGAAGGCGAAAGAGACAATCACCCCGACCCCAGGCTTGAAGCTCGAGCTTCCCAGAGGAGAGGTGGCTTTAACTGGTAGATATTTAGTCGATGCCCGTGCTCGTTTCGGCCAGCAGGGCGAGGCAGAAGTCGGCATAAAGTTCAACGATGAAGGCACCAAACTTTTTGCTACTCTTACCAAGGAAACGGTGGGGAAAATGATTTACACAGTCCTGGACAACGAGATTGTCTTCGCCGGGACTGTTCAGGAGGAAATTCCTTCGGGTGAGGCCCGCCTGACGGGCAAATTCACTATTGATGAAGCCTCAAATATTGCTACTTTGCTGCGCGGCGGCGCCCTTCCCGTCAAATTAGTGATCGCAGAGGAAAGGACCGTTGCGCCTACGCTGGGTCACGCCGCAATCAATGCTTCTTTAATCGCAGGTATTGTTGCCGTGATCGTCATTGCCCTTTTTATGCTGCTCAATTACCGTTTCCTGGGGCTATTGGCTGACACGAGCCTGGCAATTTACGTGCTACTGGTCATTGCCGTATTGAAAGTTCTGGGCGCCGTCCTTACGCTCCCTGGAATAGCCGGTATTGTGCTTTCCATAGGCATGGCAGTTGACGCTAACGTGCTCATTTTTGAGCGTGTCAAGGAGGAGATCAGGGCGGGAAAGACTTTCAGAGGGGCGATCACCGTCGGCTTCTCTAAGGCCTTTCGCACGGTAATCGACTCCAACGCAACCACGCTGATCGGAGCCTTTGCCATTTATTGGTTTGGAACCGGATCGATAAAAGGGTTTGCCATTACCCTTTCCCTCGGTATCCTGGTCTCCCTTTTCACTGCGGTTTTCGTTACAAAAGTTTTCCTCGATCTGCTCGCAGGAACCAAGCTCTCCCACAATTACCCCTTGCTTAACATTCACGAGAACAGCTTCTCGCTCATCAGGGTGGGAAAGTGGAACATCATCGGTAAGACTAAGCTCTGGTTTACCATCTCCATTGCTTTGATTTTAGTAGGGATTATCTTTGCCGGAGTGAATACCGGTGTCAGAGAGCAGAAAACACCCTTCAACTTGGGCGTGGATTTCACTGGAGGGAGCAGGCTGGAGCTGACCACGGAGGGAAACGATAAGCTGCTTTCCAGTACCCTGAAAGCGGCCTTAACTACCCAGGGGCTACCTGACAGCCAGATTCAGCCTATTAATGACAACGACGTCGTGGTCCGCACAAAAGAACTGACCTCTGAGGATACAAATAAGTTGATGGATACCCTGAAGCAAACTTTCCCCTCGGTCAAACTCGTGGCTGCTGATTATGTGGGGCCGGTGGTAGGAAGAGATCTCCAGCTGAACGCTCTCTATGCCGTGCTCCTCGCCCTCGTGGGTATAGTTATTTATATCTCCATAAGATTCCAGTTCCGCTACGCGGTGGCCACGATCATTGCTTTAATCCACGACCTCCTGATCATTCTGGGTTTCTTCGCGGTCTCGTTCCTTGAAGCAAACAGCCCGCTCGTAGCAGTGCTTTTGACCGTGGTCGGCTATTCTGTAATGGATACTGTTGTGGTCTTGGACCGCATAAGGGAAAACATGCGCTTCAGAAAGCGAGAATCAATTTCTGATCTGATTAACCGCTCGATCCTTCAGACCTTTACCAGGTCTATGAACACCACGACGACTACGTTGTTGGCGGTGCTCTCGCTGGTCATTTTTGGTGGCCGATCCATTATGGATTTTTCCGTGGGTCTCCTTATTGGGCTCACGACTGGTGCTTATTCCTCTTTCTTTATCGCCACTCCTATATTGAGCCTCTGGCTTACAAGGACAGAAGTGAGAGAGCGGACCCAGGCCAGGTCCAGGAAAAAGTAAATCGGGGAGGTAATCAGGCAAAGGAAATCTGGCCCTGATATTGGCACTTTGGAAGAGAAACAGGTTAACCACAAGACCAGAATAGCTTTTTACTCCGTTTTGGTGGGCATTATTCTCACCTCAATGAAAGCTATAGTGGGGCTTGCCACGGGTAGCCTGGGCATCCTCTCGGAGGCGCTGCACTCCCTATTAGACCTAGGTGCCGCTTTAATGACCTTTTTCTCCGTGAGGATTGCCAGCCGACCCGCGGACCGAAAACATCACTTTGGACACGGGAAAGTAGAGAACGTCTCTGCCCTCTTTGAGGCCCTGCTCCTTTTAATTACCTGTATCTGGATTCTATACGAGGCCGCACAGAGGCTCCTGGGGAAAGCTGTCCATGTAGAGGCCACGATCTGGTCCTTTGTCGTGATGGGCGCGGCCCTGGTCCTTGACATTTTGATTTCCCGTATTCTTTACTACGGCGCCAGAAAATATGGCTCACAGGCGCTGGAGGCGGATGCCCTGCATTATTCTTCCGATATTCTTTCCTCACTGGTCGTGATTACCGGCTTGGTGGGCGTGCGCTTTGGGGTTCCAGCCATGGACCCTGTAGCCGCCCTGTTGGTGGCTTTACTGGTTTCTGTGGCCAGCGTGAGGTTAGGGAAAAAAGCGATTGATGAGCTTCTTGATCAGGCACCTTCTGGTTTAACAGAGGAAATAGAGAGGAAGGTACGCTCGATTAACGGGGTCGAGGCTATTGACAGCATCAGAGTCCGTAAGTCAGGCTCTATAACTTTCGTTGATCTGGTGATTTCTGCAGGCCGATTGACACCCCTAAGCCAGACTGACCGCCTGACTGATAGCATAGAGAGGTCAATTAAGAGCCTGGTTCCGGAATCAGATATCATGATTCATGTAAATCCATCCCCGGAAGGGGAAAGCCTGCCCGACAAAGTCAGGGAAATAGCGCGCGGGTTTCCTGAAATCCAGGACGTGCATAATATCTCTTATTATCGCGATAAGGCCAATGGAGGATATTTCCTCGGTTTCCATCTTAAACTGCTCCCCACCCTGTCGCTTAATCAGGCTCACACTCTGTCGGAGCAACTGGAAAGAGCAATCAAAGAAAAGATTGCCAGCGTTCAGGAGATCGCCAGCCACCTGGAAAGCGAGACATCCTCCCTTGAAGGAGGAAAAATGGAGCTATCTTCAGGGACAATCGAATCACTGAAAACCAATGTTCTCCAGGACGATAGGGTTGCGGAGATTCACGATATCGAGCTTCACGATGACCCCGCTGGACTCATGCTGAGCTGCCATATCCTGCTGAAGAAGGACTTACCGCTGGAAGAGGCTCATCGAGCCTCTATGGAAGTTGAGGAGAAAATAAAAACCCTGATCCCGGGCCTAGGCAGAGTCATCGTGCACACTGAACCTTCAGGGCGCTGATGATTTTAATTTTTTTCGGGAGCTTTTCGTGGATCTTCAATACCTGGAAGAAAAGTTAAAGGGAGAGGGTAAAGACCCCCAAAAAATCCGCCTGGCCTACGATTATGCTTTAAAGGCACACGCGCTTCAAAAGCGCGAGTCTGGAGAACCCTTCATCAATCATCCCTTGCAAGTGGCTCACATCCTTGCCGATCTTGAGGCAGACGAGCCTACTATTATCGCGGCTTTACTCCATGATGTCGTTGAGGACACCGAACAAACCCTGGAGGATATTCGGACTCAGTTTGGTGAGGAAGTAGCCTTGCTCGTGGACGGGCTCACGAAAATCTCGGGGCTGAGCTACGCTTCCAAGGAAGACAGGCGCGTGGAAAACCTCAGGAAAATTTTTCTGGCTATGGCAAGGGACGTTCGTGTAGTGCTCATTAAACTGGCGGACCGATTGCACAACCTGCGCACCCTCCATTTCCTTCCCCAAGATAAGCAGATAGAGATAGCCAAGGAATCCCTGGAAATCTTTGCCCCCCTTGCTTCTCGCCTTGGCATTTACAGATTGAAGTGGGAGCTGGAGGATCTTTCTTTCCGTTTTCTTGAGCCGCAGACATATTTTGAGCTCGCTAAAAAAATTCAGCGAAAGAGGAGCGAGAGGGAAAGGATTCTGAACGAGATCAAGGGCGTCCTAGAAAACGCTTTAAGCGAGCAAGACATTAAAGCCGAAATCCAGTATAGGGCCAAGCACCTTTATTCAGTGCATCAAAAAATGCTCAAAGAAAGAATTCCCTTTGAGGAAATTTATGACCTTTTGGCGGTGAGGGTCATCGTTAAGGATGTCTCAGTTTGTTATGAGGTTTTAGGGCTGGTCCACTCTCTTTTCACCCCCATCCCTGGACGAATGAAGGACTACATTGCCATGCCGAAACCGAACATGTATCAATCCCTCCATACTGTAGTGATTGGGCCGGAAGGGGAACCAGTGGAATTTCAGATTAGAACCTGGGAAATGCACAGGACAGCGGAGCTTGGCATAGCGGCTCACTGGCGGTACAAGGAGGGGCTAAAGCGCGATGTGGAGTTAGAACAGAAGCTCGTCTGGTTAAGGGAACTTTTGGACTGGCAGAAAGAGCTTTCTGACTCCCGCCAGTTCCTAGAAAGGGTAAAGGTGGATCTTTTCGCTGATGAAGTGCTGGTCTTCACCCCCAAGGGAGAAGTGATTAACCTGCCCAAAGGGGCAACACCGGTGGATTTCGCTTACAAGATTCACACTCAGGTAGGGCATCACTGCACCGGGGCTAAAGTCAACGGAAGGCTGGTTCCCTTGGATTACAAGCTGCGCACCGGAGACAGAGTGGAAATCATCACCAGGCAAAGCGCCTCTCCAAGCTTAGACTGGCTTCAATTTGTGCGGGCCTCCTCGACCACAGAAAGGCTCAGGGCTTATTTCCGGCAAAGAAGGCGGGAGGAAAACGTTCAGGCTGGCAGGCTTATTTTCGAAAAACGGCTAAAAAGACAGGTAAAAACGGAAAACATGACGCTCATCCTAAAGGCACTTGGCCTGGAGAACGAGGAGGATCTCTACCTAGCCTTAGGACAGGCCCAGGTTACCCCCGCTCAGATCCTGAAAACGCTTAAGAAAACCGAGGAAAAGCCGGAGGCTCCCTTGATCTCTGGAGGGAAACCAAAGCTCAACGAGGCGGTAAGCACTGAGGGGCTGATTATGAGGGTAGCCCGCTGCTGCCATCCGCTTCCGGGGGACGAGATTGTCGGGTACGTGACCCAGGGGAAGGGTGTCTCCATTCACCGAAAAAGCTGCCACAACGTCCAGGGCTTTTCCTCTGACAGGCTAATTTCCGTGGCCTGGCCATCCCGGAAGGAGGAAGTCCACCCCTCTGAGATCTCCATTCTTGCTCTTAACAAACCCGGGGCGTTGAAGGATATCACCACGGCCATTGCTGACGAGAGTATAAATATCCAGAAAATAGATGCCTTCCCAGTCTCTCAGGCTTTTACCAGGATCAGGATATTGCTTGAGCTCAGTGATACCAGGCAATTGAATTTCCTCTTAAGAAGGCTGGAATCGCTGAAGGCCATCAAGGAGGTTCAGAGAAGGTAAATGCGTGCAGTGGTCCAGAGAGTAAGAAAAGCGGGCGTTCTGGTTTCCGAGGAAGAGACAGCTTCAATCCATCAGGGCCTTTGCGTGCTCTTAGGGGTACACAGGGAGGACTCAGAGAAAGACGCGGAATACCTGGCTCAGAAAATCGCCGGGCTAAGAATTTTTGCCGACCAGAGCGGGAAATTTAACCTTTCTTTAAAAGATGTTGAGGGAAAGGCCCTTGTGGTATCCCAGTTTACCCTCCTTGGCAATTGCACCAGAGGAAGGAGACCGGACTTTCTAGAAGCCGCTCCCCCAGAGAGAGCCGAAGTGCTCTATATAGAGTTCATCCGAAAGCTTAGGGACGAGGGGGTGGAGGTTCTTCAGGGCGTGTTCCAGGAGCACATGGTGGTTTGCCTGGAAAACGATGGTCCGGTGACCATAATTTTGGACAGCAGGCCAAAGAAAAGGTAAAATACTCTGCGATTACGGGGACATAGCTCAAAGGGAGAGCGCTTCCCTCGCACGGAAGAGGTTGCGGGTTCGACTCCCGCTGTCTCCACCAGAGGATTTTTATTTCTGAAAATCATCCCCAGCCCTTCCCTACTCCTGTAACCTGAGTATAGTTTTAGTGGAAAGGTGGGTATGCGCGGAAAGACCTATAAAGTCCTGAAGAGGCTTTTATCATTTCTCCTTTACATCGGCTTACTGGGCCTGATTATTTTCCTGTTGCTTGTGTCAGCTTCCCTGATTTTGATTGAGCAGTCTGGGGTCAAGCTCTCTCAGGTTCTGTCCCTGCCGCTGGATTATAAACCGAAGTTGACAACCGAGATCTACGACAGAAATGGCTACCTCCTCGCTCAGCTGTATTCCGAATTTCGCTATTTCACTCCTCTGGAAAAAATACCCCAGCACCTGATTAACGCGGTAATCGCCACAGAGGACAAGAACTTCTGGAACCATAAAGGTGTGGACGCAATGAGCTCTCTTCGTGCGATCTGGCATAATCTGCGTTCCGGGGAATTACGCGAAGGAGGCTCGACCATCACCCAGCAACTGGTGCGCTCACTCTATCTCTCCCCTGAGCCGACATTGAAGAGAAAGCTCACCGAGATCGTTCTGGCAATGAGGATGGAGCAAAAGTACAGCAAGGAAAAGATACTGGAAATGTACCTGAATCAGGTTTACTTCGGTAGCGGTGCTTACGGAGTAGAAGCAGCGAGCCTAACCTATTTCGGCAAACATGCAGAGGAACTGGATCTCGCTGAATCCGCCCTGCTGGCGGGGTTAATCACCGCTCCCTCCCGCCTTTCTCCCTATATTGATGAACAGGCCTGCCGGGAAAGGCAAAAGTTAGTCCTGGAAAGAATGCGAAAAAACGTGATGATCACCGAAAGCGAGATGCAGGAAGCCCTTGACTTTTCCCTTGACTTTCAGGACAAGTCCCTGAAGCCCTGGAAAGCTTCCTATTTCGTGGATTACGTCAGAGAGATCCTTGAGGACGAGTTCGGGCCAGAGAAATTATACGCAGGAGGCCTGAAAGTTTACACTTCTCTGGATCTCGAGCTCCAGGAATTTGCAGAAGCCGCCATTCAGGAAGGGATAGTTTACTGGAAAGAGGCTGGGGTGTGGCCGGAGGGGTTGGCGGATGCCAGTGGGATTTCCCAGCCACAGGTCGCGCTGGTGGCAATAGACCCCAAAGGGGGCGATATCTTAGCCATGGTGGGAGGAACGGATTACTCAAAAACTCAGTTCAACAGAGCACTTAGTTTGAGGCAGCCGGGATCGGCCTTCAAGATTTTTGTGTACTCAACAGCTTTGGAAACGGGAACGCTGAAGCCCTCTGACGTACTTGTTTCAGAGCCTATCAATATTGATGGCTGGTCACCTTCCGAGTACAGGGAGAACCCGTTTTCAGGGAAACGTTACTATGGAACACTCACCGTGCGGGAGGCGATCGTGAAGTCCTCCAACATCGCGGCGGTAAAAGTTGCGCTTAAGACTGGTCTGGAGCCGATTATAGAGACTGCCCGCTCCATGGGCATTACCTCAGAGCTTCAGCCTCTACCTTCCATGGCAATTGGTTCTATGGAGGTCAGGCCACTGGAGATGGCCCAGGCTTACGGAGTTCTGGCGACTGGCGGCTTCAAGTCTGATCTCCGCCCCATATTAAAAGTTGAGGACTGGCAGGGGCACGTGTTAAAGGAGACCACTCCCAAAAAAGAGCGAGTGCTCTCAGAGAAAACCTGTATGCAATTGACAGATTACTTTCGCTCGGTGATCGCCACCACCAAAGCCTACATACCCGATTTGCCATCGGCCGGAAAAACAGGGACCAATGATTTCTTCAGGGATGCCTGGTTCTGCGGGTATACTCCTAACATTTCCTGTGTGGTCTGGACCGGAAACGATAACTCTTCCGTAAACTTTTCAACAAGGTATAATATCGGCATGTATTTGCCGGCCAGTTTTTGGGGAAATTTTATGAAGCAAGCTCTCATGAAATTGCCCCCGGAGGATTTTCCCCAGGGAGGCATGGAGAGAACGGCCGTATACATCTGCCGGGATTCGGGCAAAAAAGCCACAGCTAATTGCCCAGCGGAAAGTGTGGTAAAAGAATATTTCATAAAGGGCACAGAACCTGAAGGGTGGTGCTCTGTGCATACGTCCACTATTTCGAAAAATGAGGTTACCACATCTACGCCAACTGATTAGGCCTAAAATCTCCGGGAAAGGGGGTATTGAAAATCGATATTGAAGCAGAAATTGCCTACGTGGAAGACCTTAAAAATTTCGTTGGACAGCGCATCCAGATAAGGGGATGGGTCTATAATTTACGATCCTCTGGCTCCATCATGTTCATCCTCGTCAGGGACGGCACAGGAATTGTACAGACTGTGGCTTCAAAGAGCACCTTTCCCCCGGAAAAGTTCGAGCTGGCCAAGAGGTTGACTCAGGAATCGTCCATCATTGCCTCGGGGAAAGTCCGTGAGGATACTCGAGCTCCGGGCGGCTATGAAATTGAACTTGATGATCTGGAACCTGTGCAGATAGCTCAGGACTACCCGATCACCCCAAAAGAGCACGGGATCTCTTTCTTGATGGAATACAGGCACTTGTGGCTGAGGTCCTCGCGGCAGCACGCCATTATGCGTATCAGGTCGATGGTAATCAAAGCCTGCCGCGATTTTCTGGACAGCCAGGGTTTCATTTTAATAGATGCTCCGATACTCACCCCTGCTGCTGTGGAGGGAACCACTACCCTGTTCTCTGTGGATTATTTCGGCGAGCAGGCTTACCTGTCCCAGAGCGGCCAGCTTTACAACGAGGCTACCTGCATGGCATTCGGGCGTGTTTATTGCTTTGGTCCTGCCTTTCGCGCTGAAAAATCCAAAACCCGGCGTCACCTGACCGAGCTGTGGATGCTGGAACCGGAAGTCGCTTTTTGCGATTTTGAGGATAACCTGAAACTTCAGGAAGAGCTCGTCACCTATGTGGTAAAGAATGTGCTCGCCTTAAGAAAGAGGGAGCTGGATATCCTTGAGCGAAATACAACCCTGCTTGAGAAAATCAGTCCCCCTTTTCCCAGGATCACTTATGATCAGGCCCTGGAGCTTCTAAAGAAAAAGGGACTCTCCCTGGAATGGGGAGAGGACTTCGGAGCTCCTCATGAGACAGCTATCTGTACCTCCTTTGATGTCCCGGTTTTCGTGACCCATTTTCCTGCAGCCTGCAAGGCATTTTACATGAAGCCTGTCCCTGGAAAGCCTGAGGTCACGCTCTCTGCTGATCTTCTGGCGCCTGAAGGCTATGGAGAAATTATCGGAGGTTCCGAGAGGATCAACTCCCTGGAGCTATTAAGGGAGAAAATTCACGAAAACAACCTCCCAGAAGAACCCTACAGCTGGTACCTTGACCTCCGCAAATATGGTAGCGTTCCCCATAGTGGCTTTGGCATGGGCATCGAAAGAACGGTAGCCTGGATCTGCGGACTGGAGCACATCAGGGAGGCGATTCCTTTCCCCAGGCTCCTGGAGAAAATCTACCCATGAATAAAATAATCTCTCCCAGAGGGACTCAGGATACCCTGCCGCCGGAAACTGAGCTCTGGCAGTACTTTGAAGAGATAATCAGATCAGTGGCCCGCGATTTCTCTTATGAGGAAATTCGCACGCCAATTTTTGAGCATTCCGAGTTGTTCCAGAGAGGCGTTGGCGAGGAGACGGATATCGTCACCAAAGAGATGTACACGTTCTCGGACAAAGGTGGGCGGAGCATTACCCTTCGTCCCGAAGGGACGGCACCCGTGGCCAGGGCCTTTATCCAACATAACCTAAGTGCTCAAGGCCTCCCCCAGAAGCTTTATTACGTGGGTCCAATGTTCAGGTACGAAAGGCCCCAGGCAGGGCGTTACAGACAACATTACCAGTTTGGGTTTGAGGCCCTTGGTGGGAAGGAGCCAGAGCTCGACGTGGAAATCATTCTCCTATCAGTTACTATCTTCCAGAAGCTCGGGATCTCCCAGTTTAAAGTCCTTCTTAACTCCATAGGCTGTTCGCGATGCCGACCCCAGTTTCTGGAAACCTTAAAATCTTTCCTCAGGCCCCATCTGCTCGAGCTTTGCGGAGACTGCCAGAGGCGGTTAGAGCTGAATCCCATGAGGGTTCTGGATTGCAAGAACCCTTCCTGTCAACCATTGCTTGACCGAGCGCCCTCTCCTGACGCCTATTTGTGCTCCGAGTGCCGGGAACACTTTCAAGAAGTGCAGCGGCTGCTTGAGGCTTTCAAATTGGATTTCCAGATCGAACCTCGATTGGTTCGTGGTTTAGATTACTACACCAGGACTGTCTTCGAAGTCATCTCTCCCGAGCTGGGAGCGCAGAATTCACTTTGCGGCGGGGGAAGGTACGACGACTTGATAGAGGCCATTGGAGGTCATTCCACTCCTGGCGTGGGTTTTGCCGGGGGATTTGAAAGGGCTATTTTAGTCTTAAAAGAAAAGAAAGATTTGCCCCAGCCTCGATTCAGGGTTTTTGTAGCCTGCCAGGGAGATCACGGAGACGCTGCCCTGAATATAACAATGATGCTCAGAAAAAATGGCATTCCGGCTGATATGCTTTCTGGGGTAAAAACGCTTTCCGCTCAGCTAAAACATGCCTCAAGAAGGGGATTCCCGTGCGTGGTCATTATCGGTGAGGAAGAGCTCAAAAAGGGAACCGTTCTTTTAAAAGATATGGCAAGCGGCGAACAGAAGGAACTGCCTTCTCGCGATTTGCTTGAAACTTTGAAGGAAAAAGTCTAATATGAATTTGGCCCTGCCATGTTGGTGTTAAAGGGAGTAGCGGTTAGAGCCAACACTTAAGAAACGGGGTTCCAATCTGGCGTTAGCGGGAGAATCACCATCCCCTATCCCAGTCAGGAAGCCCACCTGCGAGGAGCAGGTTCTTAACCACCCCTTTTCACCGCACGGCGGGGTTTAAGTTAAAAGTCCTCAAGCGCCGGAAGAGGAGTTCGTTTTTCCTGTTACTTGAGGTGAAGTGGTAACTGTCTGCGTTATCGATGCCCTGAGCTGACTGCGCGAGGCTTTTACAGTGCTTAGGGCTTTTTCCAAAGAAGTTTCCAGCTTTGCCAGAACTGATTCCGCATAAGCTTCAGCATCTCTCTTAAGCGCCCTGGCCTCCTCCCCTCGCCTCTGAAGAATCTCCTTGCTTTTAGCCTCGGCCTGTTGGAGAATCTCGTGTTCGGAAACTAAAGCCTGCGCTCTGGCGGTAGCCTGCTGGATGAGCCTTTCAGCTTCCTGCTGAGCTTCTTCAAGGATTGTCCTTTTTTCTTGAAGCACCAATTTAGCCTGGGAAAGCTCCTGGGGAAAGTTCTCCCGAATCTGATCCAGCAATTCTAACATCCTGTCCATATTAATTGTCACATTATGGGTAAAAGGGATCTTCTTTCCTTGGTCTATCAACGCTTCAATTTCATCAATAATCTCTAAAATACCTATTTCCTTCAACCCCTTTCCAGAAATTTTTTCCTCAAGCGTTCTTCAACGATTGGAGGGACAAAATCAGAAATTCTTCCCCCCAGGGAGGCAACCTCCTTGACCATGCTGGAGCTCAAAAAAGAGTAGTGCGCCGAAGAAGCAAGAAAAATAGTTTCCACATCGTCATCCAGTTCATGGTTCATGAGCGCCATTTGCAGCTCGTACTCGTAATCAGAAAGCGCCCTTAATCCTCGAACGATAACTCGCGCATTCGCCTTTCTCATATAGGTTACAAGAAGACCAGAAAAATGGTCAACCTGAATGCCCGGCCAGCCCCTGGTGACTTCTTCAAGCATCTCAATGCGCTCCTGTACTGTGAAAAGAAACTTCTTTGTGTGGTTCTCCAAGACGGCCACGATGATCTCGCCAAAGAGCTTCTGTGCCCTTTGAATGATGTCCAGATGCCCATAGGTTACCGGATCAAAGCTTCCTGGGACAACAGTTTTCGCCATCATTTACCTTTCCAGCGCCAGAGGCTCAAAATCGTGTCTCCGTACCGATATTCCTTGATCCGTTCAAAATCCTCAGCTCCTGATACCTTTTCTCGCACCGAATGCTCCGCCAAAATTATAGCATTTATCGTGAGACACTGGTTCAAAGCAAGTTCCCTCAAAGTCTGGTCCACCAAACCCCTGTCATATGGAGGGTCGAGGAAAACCAGGTCAAACAAGAGCCCCATTTCCATCAAGCGAGGAAGCGCTCTTTTGACATCAAGGGTTAAGACAAGGCCCTTTAACCCGGTTCTTTCCAGGTTTTCCTTTATTGTTTGGGCATTCGCCCTGGATTTCTCTATGAAAACGCAAAATTTGGCCCCTCTGCTTAAAGCCTCAATGCCAATGCTTCCGCTCCCTGCGAAAAGGTCAAGGAACGAAGCTGAAGGTACCAGCCTGGCAAGAATATTAAAAACCGCTCCCTTTACCTTGGAGGCCGTGGGCCGTAGCCCCTTTCTGGGTTGAAAAGAAAGCTTCCTTCCCTTGAATTGCCCACCGTGAACCCGCATCTAACCGATCTCT
>Ga0315280_10000905_pt1 | contig 53407 bp, 63 predicted proteins | sample YL17G06_40_MG_FD_203697 | JGI IMG/M metagenome (GOLD analysis project Ga0315280, IMG submission 203697) | Sediment microbial communities from Yellowstone Lake, YNP, Wyoming, USA - YL17G06_40 | ecosystem: Environmental > Aquatic > Freshwater > Lake > Sediment | place: USA: Wyoming | collected... | reverse complement strand
GATCCCAGGAGGAAAATATGCCCGCGAAAAAGTCGCTGACTACCGAAGTAGGGTGGAAGTCATAGCCGAAACTTTTGAAGCGATGGCAAAAGAATGTGGCGCGGATCGTTCACGTCCAGAGGTCGAATTCTATAAGAGTCAAAGCGAAATCATTTTGCTACTTCCCATTCTGTGAGCGCGCTCGCGAAATCAGATAGCATGCGCGATCAGGATATCCTCATCCAACAGGAGTCTAGCTTTTGAAACATTGTCAGCCGTCATATGACTGTAGAACCTTTATCTCGTCGATAGCGCGCGCTGCTTTTCCACATTATTGCGGGATTCCGTATTTCCCAGTGATTGGGTCTCTGAAGACTGGCAGTTGGGGCGGATAGAAAGTGAACAATACAAAAGCAATTCCAAGTATTACTAGTAGAACAAGAGATATTCTTTCCAAGTTTTCTGAGAGCTTTTTGTGCGTCAGCAACTTGTAGCTTGATATCTGCCCGATGATAACAGCAACGACAAAAGTGGAAATGTCTATGACAAAGATGCTCTTACCAGTGACTGCAGTATAGGAATAAAAGATAATTGGAATAGTGATTATAGCCAGATAGACACCAACTGTCTTCGCCAAGCCAAAGTTGTTAGCCGTTTTCTTCAATGGCATGTATTCAACGAGCATGAACAGCAAAGCAGGCCAAAAGACAAGCTTCAGGTGTTCCCACACACTTTCATTCACTGCAGAAAACGCCCCTACTACTGGATTGCCACCAGACCATTCAAACGTGAAATGGAGAATACTTCCAAGAATAATTATGAAGACCGTCCCTACCAGTTCATAAACAAGCACAGATCGATTGTTGACTCGGCTCACAGCTGTCACGGTTCCCATTGTCTCAATCTCGAAGCACGCTAAGATATCTTTTTTCGGAACACTAGAATGCTCGCTCCCAGGCTTATGACGCCGATGATCAGTATGGCGATGAACGCGTAACCGATGCTGTCCCAAATGAAGCCTTTGATTACAAGGTTCTGAAATGCTTGAGCAATGTATGTGAACGGATTAACCTTGGCCACTTGCTGCACCCAACTGGGCAGCAACTGAAGCGGCATTACGCTCGCAGATAAGAAGAGCAATGGAAATGTTGTCAGTAGCCCAATTGACAGCGTGGTCTGACTGCTCTTCGTGGTCAGGGCAACGAATAGAGAGATACCTGACCAGGCGATTCCGAAAGTGGCGGCTATGAAGAGAATCATTAATGCTCCAAGAATACCGGAGGCGATGTGTACACCTAACGCCAGCCCGATGACTAGTATTATGACAACCTGTATTATCGTGCTTATAGCGTCGCTGAAGAGTTTGCCGAAGAGAATTGCAGATTTGCGTATTGGGGCAACCCTCATTTTGTCCATGAATCCGCTGTCAAGGTCGTTGACTATTCCGATGCCGGCCTGCAATGCAGAGGAGGCTATTGTCTGGATTATGACTGCGGCAGTGAAGAATGTGATGTAGCTGCTTGTGCCGGTTAGCGAAGCAAACGAGAATTGTGGGGTCTGTATGCTTCCGATTGCGGAGAAGGCTTGGGTGAATAGTAGGAACCAGACTAGTGGCTGGATAAGCGAGAAAAAGAGAAAAATGGGCTGTCGCAACAACTTTGTGTTCCATCGGCGGAATATCGCTACTACTTCTGAGAACATTTCCATTCTCAAGATCGCATCCCCCTTCTGCCTCCGCGTACTGCTTCTTTTCGCTCTATCACATTGAGCGTTTTTCCCGTTAGCTTGAGAAAGACTTCGTCCAACGTAGGCACGGTCAGCTTAAGCTGTTCGGGTTCTACACCTGCCCCGTCCAAAGCCCTCACTATTTGAGTAACAACGGCTGAGCCGTTCTTGGCCATTATTGTCAATCCTTCCTCTGTTGTCAAACCCATTACGCATTTGCCCACTTCTTCCACGCCTTGCAAATTCGATAACGCTTTGGCCGCTTTTTCGCAAGCTCCAACGTCTCCGACCTTGAACGATAGTGTGATCTTGTCAGCTCCTACTGTAGTTTTCAGTTCGTTCGGTTTTCCCTCTGCCACTATCTTGCCCTGATCGACTATGCAAAGCCGGTCAGCCAAGCGGTCTGCCTCTTCCATGTATTGAGTTGTGAGGAAGATTGTCATTCCTTGCTTGTTCAACTGTTTCACGTATTCCCAAACATCCTGCCGACTCTGTGGATCCAAACCTGTGGTAGGCTCGTCTAGGAACAAGACCTCAGGGTCAGAGACAAGCGAAGAAGCCAAATCTAGACGTTTGCGCATTCCCCCGGAGAACGTTTTTAATCTACGGTCAGCTGCTTCAGTTAGCCTCACTTTCTGGAGCAATTCATTCACTTTGCTCCGTGCTTTCTCCTTTGGGATATGATGGAAACTGCATTGCAGCATAAGGTTTTCACGAGCAGTTAGATCGTCATCTACTCCGACCTCTTGTGAGCAATAACCAATTATGCGCCTCACCTTCGCTTGATCGGCATCAATGTCTAGGCCGTCGATCGATGCTTTCCCTGAAGTTTTCTCCAATAAGGTCGTGAGTATCTTGATAGTAGTGCTCTTGCCAGCACCGTTGGGTCCGAGGAAGCCGAATATCTCACCCTTGTGGACCTGAAAAGATATTCCATCTACGGCGACTATGTCTTTACCGTAGGTCTTGCTGAGATTCTCAACTACGATTATGTTATCCATACTTAATCCTCTTGGAGCATAGCACCATTCGGGTCACGCATACAATTTCATTTCTTTTCCTACAAAAAAAGGGAAAAATTGATGGTACAATTCGCATTTACTTTGGAAGTATCACTTTGTCTATTACGTGGATTACGCCGTTGTCGGTTGCTATGTCCGCTTTGATTACGTTTGCATCGTTTATCTTCACGTTCTTATGTAGATGCCACTTCGAAGCGTCAACTTTGACATCCTGACCCTGAACAGTCTTCGCCGTCTTCAACTTGACAACATCCGCAGCCATGACTTTTCCTGCAACAACATGGTAAGTGAGAACTGCCTTCAATTTTGGAATGTCTTTCAACAGTCCTTCAACTGTTCCTTTGGGCAATTTTGCGAAGGCGTCATCGGTGGGTGCAAAGACTGTGGACGGACCCTTGCTCTTAAGAGTGTCAACCAATCCTGCCGCCTTGACTGCTGTGACAAGCGTCTTGAAGTTGCCGGCTGCAACGGCTGTATCAACAATATCTGCCATTTCAATTCACCTCCTACGTGACTGCTTGTTCATTATTCCAGTTGCTTCACAATGCATAAAGCAAACACTTAAAAGCTTTACTGTTTGTAATCAGAGTTTAGACACACATAGCAAATCATAAAAAGAAATAATGGAGAAAAGCTCTTGTCTTGCAAACTAGATGCAATTGACCTGAAAATAATAAAATCCTTAACTCAAAACTGCAGAAAAAGCGTGTCGCAGATAGCCAAAGAAGCGCAAATATCGCGACCGACTGTAATCGCGAGACTAAAGGCCCTTACAGAAAACCGCGTAATCGACTTTAGCGCTAGGGTAAACCTCATGACCTTAGGGCTCAAACTGGCTCTTGTCACTTATCAAATCGACGAAACCCCGCCGAAACAGGACGTTCTAGCCAAAGTGAAGAATTGTCCGAGAGTTTTGCAGCTCTTTCGGATGGTTAATAGTTCAATCTACACCGCGCTCATATTTGCTGAGAATACCGAAACCAAGCTCTCTGCTGTCGAGTGTCTTGGGAGCGTTTTAAACGCTAAAACAATCTCATCGCAGCGTGTAAAACCCGTCTTGGGAGAGACGTTTGATCTGAAAATATTTCTCGAAAAATGTGAACTTACACCCTGCGGGAAGAAATGTGGGATTTGTTCCAACTATGAAGAGTCTGAATGCGTCGGATGTCCGGCAACGAAATACTACAAGGGATCCATATGAATAATGGTCAAAAAACGCTGAATTTTCCAAGTGTTTCAGGATCGAACCTTGAAGGCAAAAAGGACAGACTGCCAAATGATTTCGAGGGTAGCCTGAATATCGTTATGGTCGCTTTCAGAAGAGAACACACTGATTTAATTGAAGGATGGCTAAGCTCCCTCGTAGAAATGATTGGGAAGAACACTGAACTGAGATTCTATGAACTACCAGTCCTGAATGTGGCGTATTCGCCTTTTCGTCGGTGGATCGACGGTGGCATGCGTGCCGGCATAACTAATCATGAAGCACGCGAGAGAACAATAACCGTGTACACAAACAAAGGAGATTTTAGGAAACGACTAGAAATTCCAAACGAAGAAACAATACACATTTTTCTAGTTAGTAGAGACGGGAGGATCCTCTGGCGAGATCAAGGGCGTTTCGCCAAAGAAAAGTTTCAAAGACTGCAAGACGCCGCGCGCAATAAACATATAACCACTAAACTGCGATGCGTTGGCTAAGTGCGGGCGGCGATACCTTGGCTAATCCCTCTATGTATTCGCTAAAGGAGCCAGTCATCGAAACTTCAAACCTTGTCAAAATCTACAAAGAAGGAGCAATCAAAGCTGTAGATGGACTCAACCTGAAAATAGGCAAAGGGGAAATCTACGCCTTAATTGGCGCGAACGGTTCAGGAAAAACCACAACCATCAGCATGCTTACCGGAAGCCTCTTCCCTACATCAGGCGAGATTCGAGTCCTCGGCTTGCAGGTTCCGAAAAAACGCAGAATCGTCGCCGCTGCAATCGGTGTGGCTCCGCAGGAATATGCCTTGTACAGTGATTTGACGGTTGAGCAGAACGTTTGGTTCTTCGCCAAGCTCTACAGCATGGACCGCAGTTCCTTCCTGAAAAGGCTCGACGAACTTCTGCCCATATTGAGATTGGATGAACGAAGAAGAACAGCTGTCTACAACCTTTCTGGAGGAATGAAGCGCAGAGTCAGCATAGCCTGCGCACTCGTGCATCAGCCCAGAATCGTGTTCTTCGACGAAGCAACAGTCGGTATTGACCCTGTGCTGCGTGCCTTCTTCTGGGACTACTTCCGGTCGCTGGCCGAAGCCGGATTAACGATTGTTTTGACATCGCACGTTATGGACGAGGCCGAGAGGGCGAACAGGATCGGACTGATGCGAGCTGGAAAACTCATTGAACATGGCACTCCTGAAGAAATCAAGCAGAGACATTCGGCTTCTTCAATCGAGCAGGTTTTCCTCAAGCTCAGTGAAGGAGCGGTAGCAGATGAGTAAGACTAGGAATTTCTCGCCAAGCAGGGTTATTGCAGTCACGTGGCGTATCTTGACGCAAATCTCCCGAGACAGACGCACTATAGCCTTGATGATATTTATACCTGCCATAATCATGCTCATTTTCGGCTTCGTACTAGGCGGACAAGCGAAAAACCTCCCCGTCATAGTTGACAACCAAGACGCTGGCTACACTGTTCATGTAGGACAAAACTCGACTAGCTTCGATTTCGGCAGCAAGGTTCTGTCTTCACTTCAATCGGATGATCGAGTAAAACTAAGCCAGGGAAGCTTTGACTCAGGAAAGATCGGCGTAGACAACGGAACATATTACGCTTCCATAACATTTCCAGCAAACTTTTCCGAAGTATTAATCCTAAGAAATGCTGGACAGAGCATTAACGCGCCAGTCACGATTTACATAGATGGAACCAACCCTACGATTGAAGCCACGGTTCTGGCAGCACTGCAGAGTTCCATGCAAAACACTGTTGGGAGCGGAGGGGTTGTTCTCAACGAACAATTTGCTTTTGGAGGCGTTCAGTTCTCAAGCTTGGACATAAGCATTCCTGCAGTGATTTCTCTGGTGCTCACTCAAACAGTGCTCCTCATCTCTCTCATAGTCATAGTCAGAGAAACCACGTCAGGCGTCTTATCAAGACTCTACGCCACGCCACTTTCAGCCTTTGAAAGATTGCTCGGATACTCAATTGCGCTTCTCCTCTTAGCAATGGCAATGACGGGCATCGTTCTTTTCATAGGATTAGGAATCTTCGGAGCAGTCGTCCAAGGGAGTTTCGCTTTGCTGTTCCTCGGGGCAGTCCTTTATGCCTCGCTCAACATATTCTTAGCTGTATTCCTGTCCAACTTTGCAAGAAATGAGCTTCAAGCAGTCCAAATGGTACCATTGATCACCCTGACCAGCATGGCTCTAAGCGGAATGCTCATACCCGTTGACAGCTTCCCAGACTGGGTCCAGACAGTTGCCAGGTTCGTTCCCATGTACTATGCTAACAGAGTGTTTGAGGGCATAATGCTGAAGGGGTATGGAATAGACAACCTTGCGCCACAGTTCATTATCATCGGAGGAATAGCACTATTGTTCTTTGTCATGGCAGTAATGACTGTGAAGGACAGAATGCCCGATTGAGAAAGTAACTCAAGCCCGCGGCTAGCGCGCGAATGAAGAGCGACCCAAGCTCGCATTGCTTCAAACCTGCTCGCAAATAGAGCATTCTTCTATCAGTCCTTCTAAGCCAGTTTTTGATATTGCGAAAAAGTAAAGGCTAAACCCAGAAAGCGATTCTGTATTGTTACGTTGATATAGAATCGAGTAATGCTTTCTTGACGTGACGATAGCCGAGCACTTTTCCGTTGAACATGACACAGAATGTGCCATATGGGTCTACGCCGTTTTGTGCTTGTTTGCAGTTTTCAACGTTTTCAATTCGGCATTGAATGCCAGCTTGTTTGCTGATTTCCATCACGACATTTGTGTAGACATCTGCGTAGGGACATTGATTCGACTTGAATACGGTGACTCCTTCTGAATATTTCTGCAATCTATTTTCTGGAATAGGATTAAACTTGGGTAGAGGAGCCTTGTCTGACAATCGTTTTGCATAGAGCTCGAAAGAGGGGGGCATCGAATCGACTTTTTCAAACCCGTTCTTGATGAACAAATCCCTCTTGGGTAACCACGTTTTTTCGGATGTCATCACGACAACGCCGTTCATTCCTTCTGCATCCTCCAAACATTTTTGTAGCAACTTTGTGCCGTATCCGTGTCCCTTACTCTTGCCTACGACCCAGATGCAGTGAATGACCATGTATCCATCGGCTTTGATGCCACGCCATGTGTATTTGCTCGGAACGTATTCTATGAATCCTCTTGCTCTGAACCCTCGTTTTGCACCTTCGTTTACTAGAAGGAGTTTCAAACGTAACCCTTCTTTGAAACGTTGTTTTGTCCATTCGGATTTTTCTTTGTAGCCTTTCGTGTTCTTTTTGGACTGTAGGCAAAAAGTCCCGTAATCATCAATGTTGGAGTTATTGAGATCAACTATTCTATATTCTGGCTCTTTCATTGTGCATACAACTGTTTTCGATAGTAGCTCAACCAAACGTTCATCTTTGTGAGTATAAAACTTACTGAAACGAAACTAACCAATCGATCGATCGCTATGTAGAGGGAAAATCTTAAGAATGGTTTTCAGTCATAGATTGATTTATGAACTATAAGGAAAGACAGGAAATAATCGCGAAATCGCCGATTTCCTTCGCTTATCTTAGGCGATTCAACATAGGTGCCGGCATTCTTCACTTTGTACAAGGAATAGTGATGTTGGCTCTAGGCCTTTCCAAAGCTTACGACCTGAACATATACACTTTCTACTTGAAGTTCAACATAATCCCACCCAATATCCAAATTGGACCAGACCCCAAAATCCTGTTGACAATAGGCTACATAGGAGTCGCGGCCGCTCTCTTTCCCCTGATGTCTGCAGCAGCACATTTCACAATCGCGTTTGTGAAAAACAAGACCTACAATGACAACCTCAAAAAAGGCATGAATCCATACCGATGGTATGAATATGCCTTCTCAAGCTCACTAATGATATTCCTCATCGCCTCGTTTGCAGGAGTGTGGGAACTATGGTCACTCGTGATGATATTCGTCCTGAACGCAATGATGATAATGTTCGGATACCTAATGGAGAAAATCAATCAGTACACTGAAAAAACTGATTGGTCACCATTCGTTATCGGATGTATTTCAGGCGGAACACCATGGCTGGCTATATACGCCTATTTCATCGCAGCCATAACAAGCGTTTCACAGAACGTTCCCACATTTGTGTATCTAATAGTATCCATCTATCTCATTCTCTTCATGCTTTTCGCAGTCAACATGGTTCTACAGTACAAGGGCGTGGGGCGCTGGAAAGATTACTTGTACGGCGAGAGAATGTACATAATTCTAAGTCTCGTGGCGAAAACACTGTTAGCCTGGCTAGTGTTCTCCGGGATATTCATGCCCCACTAAACACACACAAAACAACTCCCCCTTTTCTTTGAGCGCGAGCTCCTACATCAGTCTACGGTTTGTAGTCTCCCAATGAACCCCATTTTTCGGTTTTGTTGTACTTTTTGTCAGCTGATTTGAAATGAACTAGAACAGGGATCTTGTCAAGCTTGGGATCACGATCAAAAAAGGCTTTGTCGCCAAATCTGATTGCTTCCAAAGCTAGCGAAAGCTCAGAGCAGAAGATGCTGTACCTCCACTTCGCTCTCCCAAAAACAAAACCTCCGCTAACATGACAATTGACATTGAAGGATAGCCCTTCTGAATCCTTTTTCAACTCTGCCAGTACCTCATCTCTCATCAGTCGCGTGTACAATCCTGAGATCTGTTTCTTGTCGTAGCAGGGGCCTATTGATAAAAAGAGATCTCCAGTGGAATCAGAATGAGTCAACGTGTAGAATCTCGGAGCGACTGGTGCATCGGCCGTTGCCTCATGCAAGTACTTAACATGCAATTTCCCCGGAATCAACCGTGTCATATCAATCTTCCTTAGCCTGCGCTGTTGCAGAGCCAAATTGGCGCTTGTTCTAAAGTGTTATATAGTTATTTCGTTGAGCCGAGGACACGTTGGATGGATCGATCCACGAACCGAACTGGGCTTATATACCATCGGTTTTGCGGAAAAGTTATAGCCGAACCGATGAGTTCTGTGCCCTAAAATCTTAAATAGCTATTTCGTGAAGCCGAGACCGATTGAGGCTTCATCATTTGTCTAAGAAGGATAGTCATCTCATTCTTCAGTATTATGCCCAACAGAGTGTGATTACAGACCCCAGCATGTATTCTCATTTGTTCAACCATTTGCCCCACGACCTGCCAAATCTTGTCAAGACCGTTCAAGGATTAGTCATTTCCCTTCCGTGGGAAGATGCATACGGCTTGGATACTCCCCAAGAAAGACACAGAGAAATCTACCTGAGAACAGTTCCTGAAATGCTGAAGCGTATACTAGAATTAGACTCATCACCACTCACAGTAAAACGACCACCTCAGAAACGTAAAGTAAGCCTTTGCAGAGACTTTGCCGTTCTGCTCACTTCTATGCTACGCCACCAAAGTGTTCCAGCACGTGTGCGAGTGGGCTTTGCTGGTTACTATCGTTCCGAAACTCCAAGATATTGGGATCATCGCATTGCAGAGTATTGGAATGACAGATTGAACCGCTGGGTGCTTGTTGACGCAATGACTGAAGAGCCTATACTAGAAAGGTTGAGGTTCAAAATCTACTCCCTCAACATTGACAGCAGTTCGCAGTTTCTGTTGGCGGGGGAGGTGTGGCAAAGGTGTAGAGCAGGAAAAGCAGAACCGCAGGAATTTGGAGATAGCCCAGACGATTTGGGATTGCCTCCTATTCGATATGCGTTGCTTCAAGATTTCGATTATCTCAATAAGAATGAACTTGTAGGCTTTGATTCATGGCACTCTCTAATCAACAAGCCCGAAAGTGAAGTGACCGAAGAGGAGAAAGCATTGCTTGACGAGATTGCTGAGAAGACTAATCACGTTGACTTCAATTTCAACGGTTTAAGAGAACTATATCAAACAACTTCGTATGGTCAAACGGTTCAAAGTAGACTATCATCCCTTGGCTTCTGACTAGAGCATTCTTCTATCAGTCTTTAAATTCCAGAATCCTCAAATAAACTCAGGAGATATCCCGAGTGAAAGAGGAGATTGCGGGAGAAGTCGCCATTCAAAGCAAGGCTGAGCTACCTCGGTAACTTTTCGGGCTTCGCAATTCGAATACAAAGTGAATAGACTTCTATGCGGACACCCACCGGTCTGCTTCCTAACGGTTCTGAACTTGAGAATAGCAGTAATCTGCCTTATGGCATTCTCTCAAACGGCAAACTTGATGGCGCGCGCTAAACGGAAAAAAGAGTTGGGTTGTGGGTAGGTGAAGAATAAAAGGTAAGTGCGGATTGGCTGGGTAGTAGCGTGCTAATGGACGCTTTGTCTTCTGATTTGGACGGTGCGCTAGACTAATCAGACAGTGTTAAGGTGTACGTTTGAATTAGACTCTGACGGGAACGACAGTTGTGTTGTCTGCGATCGAAATTGCGAGAGATGATTTTTCTAATTCTTTGATGCGGTTCTCGACAGTATTGCAAATGCTCGTTCGAACGTTATCGTGTTTTGAGGAAGAGATTCTTTCCAGTTTTTCGGCAAGTTTTTTGTCGCCGATGGTTCTTTCGACCCAATTTTGAAAGTCTTTTCGCTCAAGATGGAATACTAGGCTTTCCGACTTCACGATCTTGACTTTTTCAAGGAAGTCAGAAAGGCTTCTGGCAATTTCGCCCGTTGGTTTTCCAATACCCTCGTAGAAGTAGAAGGCTTCTTGGTTTCCGACCGTTCTCACGGCTCTTACGGCTTCTGCATCGACTTCTAGATTTTGCGTTCTTCTGTTCTTTGCTCCATTCTTAGGAAGCGTAGTTTTCTTCATTCTTGATTCACCACTAAGGACATGTCCGTAACCTGCATCTTGAGACTTAATAAGCGTTACTGGCGGAGTGTAGAACTCCAAGACAGTACGTTACTCGTGCAAAAAAGCCCATTATTTGCTACTCTTTTCGCGCGGGCATGAGAGTTTGTTCCGCACCCTCTTTCACACAATGTAGGCTCGTCTCAGTTCCGTGCTCTGACTGAGACACTGCCGATATCTAGCAAGTATGTAGTTCAGTCCCCTCTCCAAGTAGCGCGCGCGCTAATTGTCAGCTCCCCCTAGCCATTTGGCGCGTTTCACTGATGCTCGCAAAACTCTTTCATTGTGTAGAACTGTGTCTTTCAGAAATGTTCGTATGAGACGATTTCGCTGAGCTGTTTCCTGCAAGGGGGGATCGGCTCAATCTTTGTATGTCCGAGCTGAACAATGCAGGCTATTCTGTCTCTTTGGTTTGTGTTAAGAATACGTTTCAGTTTGTTTTCTTCGTTCCTGTTCAGGAATGTGTAAACGCAGCTTCCAAGTCCTTCATCCGTGGCGGCCAGCAGCATGTTCTCAACAGCCATCCAGACCGAGCCCAAAACAAGTTCATCGTTCATATTCTCTGGTAACTTGTAAAATACTACGATAAGGATCGGGACGTCTCTAAGGTAGGACTTGTCCCAAGATCCACCGCGAGCGGCAAGATATTTGGCTCGTGCCGGTGAAAATTGCTTCCAGTGCTCCTTACTGAAGCTCGTGCAGTTACTTGCTATCTTCGCCTTGATTTCAGGATCTGTAACCACCAGAAAACGCCAAGGCTGACAGTTGCCAGCAGACGGAGCCCAACGCCCAGCCTCAAGCACTTTCCGTAGAGACTCTTCGGGAATAGCATCTTTCTTGAATTTTCTAACGCTCCTCCGCTTGACGACTACTTCTTTGAATTCCAACGCTGCCGCCTCGTCTCAAAACCATTACACGAAACTGGCTTACAAATCTGACGCGCGCGCGGACGCGCTTTAGGTCGATGGACGTCACGCCTGGGAAGAGGTTGAGTATGCCTTTTCTGATATTGTTGATGTGAGATGGTCATGACTACGAGGTTGCCGTTTGACCTTAGCGTTCGGTGGATTTCTTTGAGGGTCTTGGGCTTGTCTTCTATGTGGTGCAGGACCAGGGTCATGTAGGTGCAGGTGAACATGTTGCCTCTGAAGGCAGGTTCTGTCCGTCTCCCCGAACCCATGCCCTGCGTTTGGGCTTGTCCTTTTCCACAGCTTGTTTGAGCATATCGATGGAAGGTTCTAGAGCGCAGAATAAGTATGGGTTTACGGGCATGTTGATCGGGTATCGTCCTGTGCCGCATCCAATGTCCAAGACATAGCTGCTGTTGTTAATCCCTCCATATTTGATGATATTGTTTAGCAGGGTGTTGGCTGGTGTTGGCCTGACTTTGTCGTAGTATTTTGCCATGCGGGAATAGTCAGTCGTCAGGGCTCTGTGCGTGTTCACATTTTTCACTTCAACAGCGATGAAAGAAAATAAGGCTACTTTCTGGGATTAAAGGAATTACCTGTGGACAACCTACTGCGCGAACTAATTTGTTCGTTTAACCGAAATCTTATAGAACTCATACAGTAACAGGAGTTTGCGGTCAGGAGGTGATAGGTCGTGATTGAGAAGATATGTCATATTACCTTTCCTGTTTCGGATCTGAAAAGGGCCGCGTCTTTCTACGAGAATATTCTTGAGCTTAAAAAGACTGGCGAATGGTCCAATTATGCAACCTTTGACGTTGGAGGAGTGCAATTTGGTCTTGAACCATCAAAGAGGTTTGAAATCTTTCTACTTGTGGACGATGTTGACAAGGCCTATCGGGATCTCAAGGCGAAAGGGGTCAAATTCACGACGGAGCCAAAAGATCAGCATTGGGGCGCTCGAGCAGCAACATTCATAGACCCTGACGGAAACAAGTTCACCATAGAAACTTTCAAGAAGGACAAATAGCATCCACCTGAAACTAGAAGGAAAGCAGCAAGAGACTCCCTCCTCTGCACCATTAGTGTGCGCGCTAACTTGTATTATTGTCAAACATCAATTTCAAAATGGCCATAGGCTTCTCTGAGCATAGCTACACGGCAGAAGGCGTCTTGATTGCCGAAAAAAGAGCGGAAATCATATTAAACGTTTGGTGTGCGTGCTGAAATCAGAAAGACTATTCATCGCATCCTTTTAGCTCCGAGTCAAACCTAATCTAAAAAGTCTTGAACTTGTCTTTTGCAGCGCCACATATGGGGCACTTGTCCGGTGCATCTCCTTCAACCGTGTAGCCGCAAGTACTGCATATCTGAATGGGCCCCAAGGCAACGTCGTGGCCCTGGTCTACAGCTTCTTTGGCCTTCTTGTACAGACTGGCGTGGATTTTCTCAGCCTCCAGCGCCCACGTGAAGGCTGTTTCAGCGGCTTTTTCTCCCTGAAACTGAGCCACAGACCTGTACACGGGATACATCTCGTTTATCTCGAACGTTTCACCATCGATACCTGCCTGAAGATCCTCCGACGTATTCCTAGCACCAAAGACTGCAGCTGAAACTGTCTGGGCCCCTCCTTTGGTCAGTATGTTTCTGAAATGGCTTCCCGCGTGAATTCTCTCTGCAAGGGATACTGCATTGAACAGCCTTGCCACGTTAGGCCAACCTGATTTCTCAGCTCTTTCCGCAAAGATCTTGTACCTAATGTGGGCTTGGCTTTCACCAGCAAACGCGCTTCGAAGATTGGTTTCAGTCATCTCTTTAACCATTCACCATCACACCCTTGACTTCATCCAACATCAAATTCAGACCCAGTCAAACACATATATCTCTTTTGCATCCGCCAACGTCTGAGGCATTTAGACACGCCTATCCTCCGGCATGCTGCTCAGAATCACTTCAAAGAACTGTTCAAACCCCCTCCGGAATACGACGACATTCACTTTTTCTCCAACCTTTCTCTGATGAATCTGCCCAAGTAAGTCTTCGATACTCTCTATATCTGTGTTGTCGATTCGCATGATAATGTCTCCCATGATTATTCCCGCTCGTTGCGCTGGACTTCCGTCCGCGACCTTCGTTATGAGAACCCCACGTTCTAATGGCAAATGATAGTAGCGGGAAACTTCTTCAGTCAGGCTTGAACCTATTATTCCAAGCCAAGGTCTGACAGATATTCCCTCTTGTATCATTTCGCTCGTGCATTTCTTTGCAGAGTTTATCGGGATGGCAAAACCTATTCCTTGGGCGTACGGGATTATCGCCGTGTTTATAGCAATGACTTTCCCTTCGAGATCCACCAGCGGGCCTCCACTGTTTCCAGGGTTTATCGCCGCATCGGTCTGGACAAGGTTTTCCACGAGTCCCCTTTCAGACTCTATAGTCCTGTTCGTTGCACTTATCACTCCAGAGGTTACCGTCGGACCGCCAGCCAACCCAAACGGGTTTCCAATTGCGTAGACTCTCTGGCCAACCCTCAGCTTGTCCGAGTTTCCCAATTCAGCAGCCGTAAGGTCTTGTTTCCTGACTTTCACTATGGCCGTATCGTGCACGGCACATGCGCCTACTGTTGTTCCTTCCAGAATTTCCCCGTTCCACAATGTCACGGCTATTTTCTGGGCCCCACCCACCACATGATTGTTGGTTAGAATGTAGCCTTTGGAGTCAATTATCGTTCCAGAACCCATACCCTCAACGGGAACTGCTTGGTAAAACATGTGCCGGACAAATTTGATGATGCTCATGTTCACGACGCTCTTGCTCGTCTTCTCAAGAATATCAAGCACAGCCTTCTCGTCAAACGCCGACAGCCAAATCTACCTCCCATCTTCTTCAGATACAAGGCTGACGCAGAACCTGCATTCTTCTATTTTTATCTCAGGGTCCGATTTGCGACAGAAAACACACATAAGACTCGTCCTCCGTACGGCTACGCACGCTTGACAAAAGAGTTCAAGCAGCTCAGCATTTTGACGTTTTCCGTCCAACAACAGAACTATTATGCCATCTATTAATGGCCGTATTTCCCCTATGCCATCAACCTTTATTGCGTGCCCCCTGACCTTTCGAGAATATTTGCTCACCGCGGACTGTGATATTCCCAGAATTTCTGCCACTTGGTCCTGCTTCAAGCCTTGCTCTTCCATTAGCTGCTTTGCGATTAGGGCCCTGACTGCTGGTATTACAGATTTTACAGCAACCTCGCACGGAAGTATCAAATACGGTTCACATTCGACTTAAACAGGGTGGAAACGTATATAAAGATGACGTATGTCATATTAATTATGACGTATGCCATGACAGGCTCAAACTGGCCAAACTCTCTTTTAGGAGCATTTTGACCCTTTCTCCAAACCTGTCATGACGTACGCTCGAAGGCCCCAGAAGATGGAAGACAGAAACATTTCAACACTGTCACATGGAGCAGATAAGCCCGTAAGCCTAGCAGATTTATTAGAACCAATAGAGAAAAAATGCAAGAACTGTAAGCCATTAACCCCTATCACCTGTATATCAGGATGCAAGACTTGGAAGCTCAAGAATGAACTCAGAGAATTAGCGCGCGCGCAATTTCAGGCTACGGCATAACAAACCAAGGATTGACAAGCGAACTGACAGGAGGTGTCTTCACCCCTGAGCTTTCATTGTACCTGCACAAGAATTTGGTCTTGCCCGCTTTGACATTGCTCATGATTCACGTCCTAATATCGTTGAAGAAGGCGTTAACTCGTGGGGGAATACAAGAGAGCAACCTTCTGAATGGTTTTCTAATTCTATTAGGAGCTTTCACGCTGGCCTTGCTTATTCTAATGCAGTACCTAGTTTTCTAGGAGTCAGAGAAAAGGCGAAAAGGGCTAAGCGCGCAAAGCAGCTTGTTACACTTTACCATCCTTTCAACATAGGCAGAAGGGAGTCCAAAATTGATAGCTGTTGCAGAACCTTCGTAGAAAAGAATTTCTGCGCCGGTTTTTTACGGTCAGCACGCGCGCAAACTCTGCAACGCACGCTAGGCACATGAAACAGATTTAAAGCATGGTTGCCAAGTCGTTTCTGTGCACAAAGGTACTTATTATGAAGACAAGCTTTCTGCCAAGAAACTGCTCAAGTGTTATGAAATAGCCAGCCCTAGGATAAAGCGGTATCTTGATGCGGAAATTCAATTCGTCATCTCCAATATTCACGGCGCAGGTTTGGCTCTTGAGCTTGGATGCGGTTACGGAAGAGTTTTGAAAGCCGTGTCCCCCTTCGTTTCAACCATCGTTGGTAATGACATTTCACGGGCAAGTCTGGAGCTTGCGATATCTTACGTGAAGCCCTGCAGCACCTACAGAATAGTGCAGATGGATGCTTCCAAAATGGCGTTTCCTTCATCTGTCTTTAACGCTGTATTCTGTATCCAAAATGGCATTTCCGCGTTCGGTGTGGACAAAAGGCGGCTCATCGCCGAATCTATAAGAGTGACGAAAGAAGAAGGGCTGATTCTTTTTTCCAGCTACTCGCCCAGGATATGGCAAGAACGGCTTGACTGGTTCAGAAACCAGTCTCAGGTGGGTCTCTTGGGAGGAATAGACGAGGATGAGACGTACGATGGAACTATAGTGTGCAAGGACGGGTTCAGAGCAACCACGGTCAGTGGTAGCCAATTTATTGAGTTCTTCGACGAGTTTGGGTTAAATGCATCAATCATTGAAGTGGATAATTCCAGCATTTTTTGCAAAGTCGTCAAAAAGAAGACTGATGTTTGAACAGTCCAATGGGGACATAGACATACTAGCGCGCGCTTTTTGAGAATTCCAGAAAAACTACAATTGTGACGCATTGTTACAGCAGAATTGTTACAAAAGTCCATCCTTTTCCGCTAATCCTCGTTTAGCGCGCAAAGTGAGAAACAACGGTTTTTTCCACTATTCGTTACAAATGTCTTTGCACCCGGAACTGCTATCAGCAATTCCGAAACATTGATAATAACTGTTGCAAGCCCGCCTGAGTACATTCCTCTTGTCATCAAAGTTTTCCTGGTGGCAATCTTGAGTCCGCTCATCTTGATGCCTGCAGTTCTTTTGAAGAAGAGAGGAAGGAACACGAGCCCAAAAAGCAGGGATTCGTCTTCTGACATAAGTGCCAGAAACAGTTCTCAACACGTGCACGAACATCACGAAGTAACTGAGGCTGGAAGACTCTTCTAGCATGTCTCCCGCGCCTTGCGAATCAGCTAACCTTACGATTCTGTACCGCGCCCCAAGATTGAAGCATCCTCTGATATTCTGGATTGACCTGCCGGCATTTTGAATGAATCAGAGAGCCTATTCTTTGCCAGTCGTCTGCTACTCTCAACCAAAGATCGCCTTTAGTGAGCTTCTCCACGTAACCTTTCATGGAAGAACTGCGCTTGATTATGCCTTTGCGCCAGTCTACGTCCACTAGTCCCGTGCGCCGCATGTGGTGAAGGTTGCGAATGATCTGATCAGAGTCTACCTGGTAAGCTGCGATTGATTTAAGGTCAGCAATCAGTGAATCAGTCGAAATTTCATCCTCAGGGCGCAGACATATGATTGCCACCATGTTCTGAGTCAGTCTCACTGTTGGAGTCAGGAGCGGTGGACCTTTTGCAGGAACGAGCATTTGCTCCAGACTCTGAGAGTACCGCTTATAGAAGACTCTTTTCAGAGATTCAGTCATTGTCAAGTAGATAGCGACGAACGCGGCCAAGAATAGGAAGAACAATGGCGGTAGAGGCATAAACCCAAACACATCACCTAATGGTGTGAAAGGAATTAGAATTGCGACGCCCACTACCGCAAGGCTGCTTATAAGAAGAAGTTTGCTGGGTCGGCTTCTGAAAAAGGACGACCTCCTCGTTCTAATGACGAATATTACCAGTGTTTGTGTGCACAAGGACTCAATGAACCAAGCCGTTTGAAACAGCATCTTGTTATTCCAAGCGTCGAAAACGAAAAGCATCGTGAAGAAAGTCAAGAAGTCAAAGAGTGAACTTATCGGCCCAAAGTACACCATGAAATTTCTGATAAAGCTGACTTGCAGCCTCCTAGGTCTCTGAACATACTCGGGATCAACATTGTCAGTAGGAATGGACAACTCTGACATGTCATACAGGAGGTTGTTCAGAAGTATCTGCGTGGACTCCATAGGCAGAAACTTCAGGAAAAGAGACGCACCAGCAGCACTGAACATGTTTCCGAAATTTGAGCTGACGCCCATCATAATGTACTTCAGCGTGTTTCCAAAAGTCTTCCTTCCCTCTAAGACGCCTTCTTCGAGCACTGTCAGATCTTTGTGCAGTAGGATTATGTCTGCTGATTCCTTAGCCACGTCTACTGCGTTTTCCACTGATATGCTGACATCTGAAACCCTCATTGAAGGAGCATCATTAATGCCGTCTCCGAGGAAACCCACAACGTGTCCATTACTTTTCAAAGCGCTTATTATCCTGTCTTTTTGGGAGGGCGTGACTCTGGTAAAAATATTGGCTTCCTCGACCACCCTAGCCAGTGCGTCATCATTCATTTTGGCTATGTCAACTCCTAATATGACTCCTTTGACTTCGAACTCCAATTGTTCGCAAACCCTTCTTGTCACTAGTTCGTTGTCGCCCGTGAGAATCTTTAATTCAATGTTGTTTTTCTTGAATGATTCTAGGGATTGTTTGGCACTTTCTTTGGGAGGGTCCAAGAACGCGGCAAAGCCGAGGAAAACCATTTCGCTCTCATCGTTTAAGGAATACACGGTTTTCTCTTCTCTGACCTTCTTGTATGCAATACCTAAAACCCTGTACCCTTCAGCACTCAGATCATAATACTTCTGTTCGATCCTCCTTTCAGTTTCCGGTGTTAAATCAAATATCTTGTCAGAAAGTTCATAATATGCGCACACTTTGAAAGTCTCTTCTGGCGCTCCTTTGGTTATGAAGAAACGCTCTCTCCCACGTTCAGCTACAACCGAAACCCGCCTTCTCACAAAATCAAAAGGAACCTCATCGATTTTTTCATAGCCTTCCACGCTGACCTCTTCATGTTTGAGAATTGCTTCATCCAAAGGGTTCTTAAGCCCAGTTTCGTAGTGACTGTTTAGGAAAGCATATTGCAAAACCTTCATGTTGTCGTTTCCTTCTATGTCAACGTGCAACATGAGTTTGACTCTGTTCTCGGTTAGCGTTCCTGTTTTATCAGTGCACAAGACATCCATGTTGCCAAAGTTTTGGATTGCGGCCAGCTCTTTGACTATGACCCCTCTCTTTGACATGGCCAGCGCACCTTTCGATAAATTGATTGAGAGGATTATGGGCAATAGTTCAGGCGTCAATCCCACGGCCAATGCAACAGCGAAAAGTAGAGATTCCAAGACCCCTCGAAGATACAAAGCATTTACGAGGAAGACAAAAACAACTAGCAGAAAGGTCACTTGCATAATCAAGTATCCGAATCGTCTTAGTCCCCTTTCAAACTCTGTTTCTGGCCTTCTTTCAAAGAGCTTCTTGACGATCTTCCCATAATCTGTGAATCCTCCTGTCTTAACGACGACCGCGGTTGCAGAACCACTTACGACAGAAGTCCCCATGAAAAGGTAATTGTTCCATTCATTGATGCTGCAAGCCTGCTGCGCAGTAAGCTGTGTGGGAGCTTTTTCAACAGGAAACGATTCGCCAGTCAAGGCAGACTGGTCCACGAAGAAATCCTTTGCACTCATCAACCTTGCGTCTGCTGGAATTATGTCGCCTGCGGAAAGATTCACAAGGTCTCCGGGAACGACCTCTGAGAGCTTGATTTCCTCGACAGTGTTGTCTCTAAGAACTGTTGCAGTTGTTGCGACCTTTTCCTTAAGGTCTTCTGCGGCTTTCTCTGCTTTGGACTCCTGGAAAAACATGAGGACAACGCTTATCATTATTATTGTGACGATTATCACCGCGCTTGCCACTTCCTGGGTGGCAGCTGATATCACAGCTGCAAACAGCAAAATCAGGACGAGCGGGTTTTTGAAACTTGAGAGAAACTTCACAACGGCGGTGGTTCTTTTTTTCTTGGCCACTTCATTGTAACCATAGACTTTTAGGTTTTCCAATGCTTGATTTGACGTGAGTCCTGAACGAGAAGTTTTCAGCCCTGCAAGAACATCGTCGATGGGTACGCAAAGAATTTCCTCAGGGCTTCCTGTTTGAGCCCAACCGCCCGGCTTCTGCAAATCTTTGTTTTCTTCGGAATTAGCGGACGCCATCTATTCTCACTGTCCAAAACACCATTCGCTCTCTGAAGGCTGGGCTTCCTCTATTGCTTTAGAAGCTGAGTGCATATCTATGTCTTATATTCATTTCGACCGAAGCCTGGAGTGCGTGAATCTGAATTGATGCTTGGAGCATGTAGCGACAAAAGCTTAAAATTGTTGGAAACTATAAACCAGCATTCGGTTTGTAGGCCTCACTGTTTTCGTGCTCAAGGCAGGGTTTGACTGAAATCTGAAGGATTGACGGTCATGAAGAGCAAGATGAGAAAAGAACGTGACGTTCTTGGGAAGGTTGAAGTTCCAAAAAGCGCGTACTGGGGGATAGCCACTCAGAGAGCAATCCAGTATTTTCAGATAAGCGGAAGAAAATTTCCCATATCTTTCATTCACGCCCTCGCAGAAGTCAAAAAAGCCTGCGTCAAAGCCAACTTGCAACTAGGCAATATTGACGAGAAGAAGAGCCGAGCGATTCTTGCAGCCATTGAAGAGGTGTTGGAAGGAAAGTATTTAGATCAATTTCCGCTTGACGTTTTTCAAACTGGTTCTGGAACCCAATTAAACATAAACATGAACGAAGTGTTGGCAAACCGAGCGAACGAAATCTTGAGGTATCCGTTAGGAAAAAAATTTCCAGTACATCCTAACGACCACCTAAACAGAAGCCAGTCTTCCAACGACGTTATTCCCACCGCTATGCACCTTTCCACCCTCGAACTTCTAGATTCTCAACTGTTTCCAGCCTTGGAAGGCTTGAGAAAGAGCCTTCGGAAAAAAATCCGCGAGTTCGAAGACATAGTCAAAGTCGCAAGAACCCATCTTCAAGATGCAGTTCCCATCCGCCTGTCGACAGAATTCGAAGTTTACGAAAGACAGGTCGCAGCGAACCGCAGGCGACTGAAGAATGCTTGTGCAGAATTGTGCTATGTTCCCATTGGCGGAACAGCTGTTGGAACAGGCATCGATGCTGACAAGAATTTCGGAAAGTCGGCAGCTTCCTTCCTGAGGGAAATCACCGGGTTTCCATTCAAACTGAACCCTGTCAAAGCTGAAGGCATCGCCTCTCACAGTTCCATAGTAGATACAAGCGGAGCTCTGCGTCTCCTAGCCCTTTCAATCCTGAAAATGGCCAACGACATTCGCTGGATGGGAAGCGGCCCGAACGCAGGATTGGGCGAACTGTTGCTGCCTTCAAACGAGCCCGGTTCCTCTATAATGCCCGGAAAAGTCAACCCCACACAAGCCGAAGCATTGATACAAGCGTGCCTTCAGGTGATCGGAAACGACGTTACAGTGTCTCTTGCAGAGGGATTCGGAAGCGTACTCGACTTGAATGTGACCAAGCCCTTGATGATCGTTAACCTTCTTGATTCAATCGAGCTCCTCGCAAACGGAATCAACTCTTTCGTCAAAAACTGTTTGAACGGTCTGAAAGCAAACGTTGACCGCATCAATTCTCAGCTGGAAAAGAACCTCATGGTCGTAACAAACCTTGTTCCAATCATCGGCTACGACAAGGCTTCCGAAATAGCAAGAAGGGCAAGCAGAACTGGCAAGACGATAAAGCAGACTGTGCTGGAAATGGGATTAAAGATATACGGAAACTTGGACGAACTTCTCGATCCAAGAAAGATGCTCTGACACCCAGTAAGCGTGTGTTTTCTCATGCCCTGATATCGACCGCATTAACCACCAGGTGCGCCATGGAATGGAACGTCCTTCCAGAGCATGTCCCACCAGTCTGCTTCAGTTATTGTTTCTCCTTTGACAACAATTTCCAGCACGTTCCTCAGAAGTTCATGGTGCCTTTTTTCATCTGACAGTATTGCTTCAAGCAGAAGCCTAACCTTCTTATCTTTGACCTCTGGCAGCATCTTCCCTATTTTCTGGATGAGTACAATTTCCAGTTGTATGTGTTTTTCGACCAAGTCCTTCTGCTGATCCAAATTCTCTTGCGTAAGAGCTTTAGAGACCGTTGTCATCAGCCTGACGGCTGAAGCATACATTTCCGCGTGCTTCACCGAGTCCAGGGATATCCCCTTCAACACTCCTTGAACGGTCTGATTCCCAATATCTGGCAGAGATTTGTTCAACGATTCCACTATCTTGTTTTCCACCTTGATCTGGTCTTTGAGCAATTGTACCAGTTCATCCTTTGAGCTCAAATTCTTTGCCTCCTTTCTCTAGGGACATGCTAAGCCGTGTGAATAAGTCTTTCGGCAACTCTTCTTCCAAGTTCCTTACACTTCTCTAGTCCTGCTTGATCCGGCTCATACTTGATTGGAAGCGGCGGTTCCATGACGTTCATTTCGAACTTGTTTTTCATGATTTCAATAACCAGTCTGGAGGCTTCACCGCTCCAACCGTAGGAGCCAAACGCTGCTCCGACCTTGCCTTTGAGATTGACGTTTTTCACGGCCACATCTTCGAAGAAGCTCTTGAAATTAACAGGCATATCATGATGATAAGTTGCGGTGCCGACTAGTACAGCATCAAAACCAGCCAACTCCTCTGGAGAAACATAGTAGTTCAGCTCGACATCGACACCTTGAACCGACTTTGCGCCCTCGGCCACCGCCTTGGCCATTTTTTCAGTGTTCCCAGTTCGACTATAGTAGAGAACGAGAATCTTTGGCATCTTCTACCTCCATGCCGTTCTACTAATATGTTGACAAATAAGAAAATTTCCCTTTGTTCCTTCCCACGTTCCGCAAACGACAATCTCATCAAAATGTAGATTCAATGTTGGAGCCGAAATCAGACAAAAAAGAAGCTCAATTATAGCTCTATATGCTAATAACAGAAAGAACGTTTCTACTTCTTCTCAATTCTTGTTAGTATCTTTGGTTCTTTCCATTCTTCTCTGAGAATGCTATACATACAGTCATCTCTCCATTGCCCCCTACAATAACATGTTCTTCTGAGGATGCCTTCTCTTGTGAACCCACTGTTCTCAAGGGCTTTCCATGATGCAAAGTTTTGTGGGTCAGCTTTCGCTTGAATCCTCATTGCGTCTTTTGAAAGAAAGAGATAGTCAACTATTATTCTGATGGCTTCACTAACGTAGCCCTTTTTTCGTTCATTCGGCACAACAAAGTACCCAAGCTCCACCTCTCCTGCCGATAGAAAGTGAGCTATGTAACCAATCTTTGCCCCGTCCTTCTTCTCCACAAAAAACCACTGTGCATCTTTGAGATTGTCATAAGTTTTCTCCAAATCAGTTCTTGTCTCTTGTCTAAGAGGCTCAAACTCTCCCATAAATTCAGGATTATTGTCCCACTCATGTAGCACTGGAAGATCCTCTCTCCATTATTCTAAGGTTCACATTCTTTCCTTCAAGCAATTGCCAACACCATCCACTGTGTCTTCTTGTGTCAGTTCATATGACTTGTGGAAGAATCCCTATGCATAGACTAGTCTGTACTATGATGAAAAACTTCCAAGACTCCCTGAAATTTTTGCATGTTTCTTTCTGTAGACTATGACTGCAAGTATTGTTGCTATCATGAATAATGATAGAACAAGGAATGATGGAAACTCTGGCACAACCCCACTCCAATGGACAGTTAGCGTAGGAGCATAATCTGAGATGGAAAATTCCTTAGAATTGAACGAAATTGATGAGACGAGACCAGAAGGAGAAGGATCAAACAAGACCATTGTTACTGTTCTAACGGTGCGATTCAAAGCGTCTCCGACGGCGTCAACAACGCTCCAATTATACCATTGATTATTGGTTGCAACTAATACTGAGTCCATTGATGTCGTGTTGTAGCTAGGCATATTAGAATATGTCAATGTCAATTCTGTCCAAGAAACAACAGCAGATGCATTCAGGAAATCAGAACCTGAATAAGCATTAACAATGAATGATCCAGTAACGCTGGACGTGCGCAGCTGAAGTGTTGCCCCATCAATCACTGCTCCATTTGGAACAGAAGACAAATTGAATTTCAGCCATACCATGCTTTCGTTGGCACTGTTGATTTCACTATTGTAATTCGTGATTTGAAGATAGTTCCGCTCGCCATAGTTTGAGTTTGGGTTGCTGGAATCAACGTACGTATCGTCTGATGGTTTGAGTGTTACTTGTCCAGCTTGAGCATTAACGGTTTTGATACTGAGAGTAGAAACCAAGACTAGACTCAAAACTAGGACAATGACAATTTCTCTGAAGTTACCGATTCTCTTTTCACTCATCTTAAACCTCCACTTAAACCAACATATCCACAGCGAATTTTATCCTAAGCCTTGGTACATCATGTTCTAGAAACTAGTACGGTCTCACCTAATGCTTCTCTGCTGTCTTGCAGATGATTCTGTCCTTTGAGGTTGACCAAGTTTTCCCTTCCTCACATTCCTCTTTCAACTTGACTAGAGCCTTTCTGTGGCATGAGTTAGACTTGAAAAGGAATGTGGGTTTTAGTAGTAATATGTTATTATTGCTGGTTCTTTGCTAAGTGCTTGAGAACTTTGGCATAGTTTTGGACTATTGCTGTTTCCTTGTAGCCTTTTCTTCTTAGAGTCCATAGAAACTCGATGTTAACATTGGAGTATAGGGGTTCAGTGTTGGAGCCGGGGATGGGAGTTGAACCCATATATAGCGGCTCTGCAGGCCGCCGCCTGAACGGTTCGGCCACCCCGGCAGCTTACATATCTTTTGGGACCTCGATAAATAGGTTGTCAACCGCTTTCAAGCTTCTCTCTGATATCCCTGTAAACCCTTAGGGCTGACTTTTCGTCTTTCACGTTTTTTATCAGCATCCGTCCTCCCTTGAAGAGGCTGATTTGAAAGCTTTTGTAGTCAAACACTATTGCGAGGTGGGATTTTATTCGCACCCTGAAGTTGTTTCTGACCGCTTCGTGGAGTTCGTTGAAGCTTCTTTCCAAAGGTTTTTCTGGGTTTATGTTGGCCGTGTTCCGTCCACACAGCCACACGAGCTTCTCTCTGGTCGCCGGAAATGCTCTCCCGCCTTGACATACAGGACAATGGTCGCTCTTGAAAATGTCTATTGTTGTGAAGGACATGTCACTGAAGTCGCACACCATCAGTTTTCCCTTCAAAGGGGAACCGATTCCCGTGAGAACCTTCACGGCTTCCATGGCCTGCATGGTTCCGATGATACCGGCTGTAGCCCCGAGCACTCCTCTGACATCGCACGTTGACAAAAAGTCATCCTCAACACCCGGCAGAACGCATGCAAGGCACGGGGTCTCTGGAGAAGAGAAAACCGACAGGTTTCCCTCAAATCCTATGGCCGCACCGAAAACATACGGAATCCCACGACTCACGCACGCACTGTTGACCAAATATCTGGTGTGCATGTTGTCCAAGCCGTCCACAACACAGTCCACTCCAGACAGCAACTTTTCAACATTGACTGCATTCAAGTTCTCGGGCATAGGCTCAACTTTGACAAGGGGGTTAGTTTTCTTCAACCTATTAGCCGATACTTCGACCTTCGGGTAGTGCAAATCATCTGGCGTGTACAAGACTTGCCTGTGGAGGTTACTCACCTCCACCGTGTCTTGATCAATCAAACGCAGATTCCCAACTCCAGCCAAAGCCAAATAGAGTGCCGAGACAGTGCCCAGCCCCCCAAGTCCAACAACTGCGACCTTAGACAGTGCAAGCTTTTTCTGTCCCTTCCTGCCAAGTTCCTTCAAAATGGTCTGACGTGCATAATACTCCCCATATTTGACGAGGTTCTTTTCTTCAATCATATGACCGCTCTCCCGTTTACTTTGCCGTTAACCAGTCTTATATCTACCTTTTTTCAGAAACTGACTCTCATAAATCTCCCTGACCTTCTGTATCGTGTCGACCTGCTCCGGAGTCTTATCTTCCCTCACACGAGTTATTCTCGCAAACCGCAAAGCCATACCACACTCGTACTTCGGACTCCTCTGTATCTCATTGTAAGCAACTTCAACAACGACCCTCGGAAGGACAACAACCCTCCCGCGTTCCCGCTTCACTGTCAATTCTTTAAGGCGCCGTGTCATTTCGATGATTTCGGCATCGGTCAACCCCTTGAAGGTTTTGCCCAATGGCAGAAACTCTCCGCTCTCCGCATCGCGTGCTGCAAGATAATAATCCGACAACCATCCGTGCCTGCGACCGTAACCGTATTCAGCCGCAACGATGGCCAAGTCCAGAGTTTCGAGGATGGGCTTAATCTTGAGCCAGCGCTTCCCACGTATTCCAGGCGTGTATCCGCTGTCAACCTTCTTAGCCATAAGCCCCTCATGACCTTCGCTCATTGCCCTTTCGAGAAACCGTTGAGCTTCCTGAACACTATCCGTGACTATTTGCATGGTTAGAGGTATTTGTCCGGCGTTTGCAGCGAGTATCTGCCTCCGTTGTAGGTATGGCGTTGAAATCAGACTTTTCCCATCAACATAGAGAATATCGAACAAGTAGAGCCTGACAGGTATCCTTTCCGCCATGTCCTCTACGGAATGAACTCTTCTGAACCTGCGCATCAAATGTTGAAAAGGAATCGGAGAACCAGCATTGTCAACGGCTACCACCTCACCTTCAAGAATCGCCTCCGACGTTTTCACGTTCACCTCAACCATCTCCACGACTTCAGGCAGACTGTCAGTAACATCCGTCAACCTTCGACTGAAAGTCTTCACTTTTTCGCCCGACTTGTGAATCTGAACCCTCGCCCCGTCATACTTGTACTCAAAGGCTGTGCTACCGCCGTGCTCGACCAAAGCTCCCCCAACATCATCCGCCATTTGGGCAAGCATAAGGTTAACAGGCCTGAAAACCTCGAAACCTTTTCTAGCCAACCCCTCCGCGCCTTCGGTTTTGGCAATCGCTGCAACTTCGCCAACGTCACCAACTGTCATCGTTGCTTCCTGAACCGTCTTCAAGGGAACGTGAAAAGCCTTGGAAACTGCCTGCTCCATCAGCCCCTCATGAAAACCCGTCCGCATCTCACCTGTGAGAATCTTCACCAAGTACTTGGCTTCAGCAGGCGAACATCGGCTCAGCAAAGCCGTTATCAACCTCTCCTTCCTCTCTCTAGAACCGAAACCAACCGTTGCAGCAACAGCTTCAAGACTGCGCCTAACCTCCAACAACGTTAAATCCTTATCCAAGAGCACGGTCTGCCGTTTCATCCTGCTCTTCTCAAAGACCTCTTTCGTCGCCGAACCGACATCCCCAGATCCGCGGAAAGCGTCTTCGAAAACGCTCCATTCAATGCCCGTGATGCGCATGATGATCTCGCTGAGTGTGGCCCAGCTCACGTCTAATGTCTGTGGACTCCACTTGGGGAAAGCTCTGCCCAAAAGCATCGAAACCGCTGGTTCCACATCTCCTGACTGGAGACGCTGCAGGAAGTCTGCCACGGCATCTATCATGAGAAGACGTTTCTTGGTGCCTTCGAGCCTTTCACCAAGTTCCGCCAGAGACTCAAAACTGGTGGACATAAATTCAGCCTTGACGCCGGGGTCAGCTTTCAGATTATCAGATTGAAAAGATAAGCCTTGGCCAAGCACGTGCAAAAGAACGATGAGGAGCCAACTCAGAAGGAGTCTTCTAGTTTCTTCTTGACTTCTTTTATTTTCTTCTCTAATTCTTTGACTTTGGGTTTGTTGTTCACGGCTTTGTAGCTGTCTCTTGCGTATTCTAGCGCGCTGACTCCGAACCTGTCGAATTTTTTCTGAAAGGACAAGTCGGCGGATTTCATGAAGTGTTCTGCAGCTTTATCGTACTTCTTGAGTGCGTACGCGCACTCTCCTGCCTTGTAAAGCATGGTAGTGGAGTCAAAATAGTTCTGTCCTCTGTGATATAATTCTGCAGTCCGCAGAAAGATTTCTTCAGCCTCTTTGTACTTGCCAGCGTCGTAGAGTATCCCCGCTTCTTTGTGCAGCTTGACCGGATCTTCCCTAGCTTCACTCATAGCCATCGACCCTTAGCTTTTACCTATCAGCGTAGCACCAAGATTTAGGCTTTCCCATAGCAAAAGTTAAAATGGCATTCTCAACGAATACGCACGTGTAAACGTTCAGAGGATCGCGTTGATGAGAATCTGCGATACGCACGTTCACCTCGGAAAATCCGGGCCGTGGCAACCCTACGCTGATCCCACGATATACGTCGATGACCTCATCCGCCTGTTTGATAAACACGGCGTTGAAAGAGCTATTGTCTTTCCAAACCCAAACGTGGGTGACAAGTACCCACAGATGAACGACTACATCGCCAAATCTGTCCAGAAACACCCAAAACGCCTCGTCGGGTTCGGACGCGTCGACCCTAGAAGAGAAGACGCAGTGGATGAATTGATCCGGATAAAGACTGAACTGCGATTGACAGGTCTGAAATTGCATCCGATGGTGGAGTGCTTTAGACCAGACCACCCATTCTTCAACCCACTCTTTCGAAGAGCAAACGAGCTGAACCTGCCAATCCTGTTTCACACAGGCGACGGATTCTCCTCGCCTGGACTCATTTCAGAAATCGCCAAGAAATATCGAAGGCTCCCGATAATTCTGGGCCATCTGAGAGAGGGAGCCCTGAAAATGATGGAACAATTCAACAACGTTTACGTGGAAACGTCTGGTACGCTGCCTGATTTCATCGAGCGTGCGGTTGAAATAGACGATGACAGAATACTGTTTGGTTCAGACGCTCCCTATTATCGTTATGCGACACAGATAGCAATCATTAATGCCTCAGAAATCACGCAAAAAGCAAAGCAAAAAGTGTTCTACGAAAACTTTGAAACGTTGTTCCCGAAAGACAGAATAACACATTGAACTCTCATAGATGCAATGGTGTCTGAGATGGACGCGAGGGGACAAACTGCAAAAAGAACGGTCCAACTTGCGATCGCAGCTGTTTTCGCCGCTATAGTTTGCGTAGTCACACTGATTCTCTACGTGAATATTCCTGCGACCAACGGCTACTTCAACGTAGGCGAGACCATGATTTACGTCGCCGCGTTAGTGTTCGGTCCACTTGTTGGCGCCTTTGCAGGAGGGGTTGGAGCCGCAATCTCTGACATGCTAGTAGCACCCATTTATGCCCCTGGGACGCTCCTAGTGAAGAGTTGTGAAGGAGCCATCGTGGGATTCTTGAACAGGAGGATTCCTGGGAAGAATGCACCGAATAGATGGAGGATTTACACTGTGTTGCTCGGGGTGTTGGTTGGAATACTGCTGGCCACGATTGGATCCGTCTATTTGCAGAGCGTAGACATCTACTTAGGATACCCTTCGCCTGCAAATCCGACATTCAGCCTCCAAATATCTGTCTTCGAATGGTACTTTTTCGGTGGAGTTCTGGCTCTTGCCATCGCTCTGATGGGGTTCAAGCTGGAACCAGACTTGGGACGGGCGGTTCTGTCGATACTTGTCGGGGGTATGGAAATGGTTCTCGGATACTTTCTATACGAGCAACTGGTGCTCGGCAAGACTGCTGCGGTAGTAGAGATCGCGGCAAACATTCTCCAGATGCTCGTCGGATTGGCCGTTGCAATACCCATTGCAAGGACAATCACTCGACGGGTTCCGCAATTCAAATCCTGAAATAACGATCCTTCGATGTGACTGCTATGAAGCTGTCTCCCGGGAAAATACCAACGGATCTCTTAAGAGAAGTCGTGTTCAAGAATCTCGGAGCAGAACGAGCGGAAGTTGTGCTAGGCCCTTCTTTAGGCATCGATGGTGCCGTGATAGAGGTCGGAAGTCACTCTGCAATCGTTTCTATGGATCCAATCACGGGGGCGATAGAGCGAATCGGGTGGCTTGCGGTCAACGTCAACGCAAACGATGTAGCCACCTTCGGTGTTGAGCCTGCCTTCTTCTTCTCATGCATTCTATTGCCTAAAGACGCAGAGAAGCGAACCGTTGAAAAAATATGCGTTCAGATGAATGATGCTGCAAGAGAACTGGGAATATCTATTGCTGGGGGACACTGCGAAGTGACACCTGATTTGGCCAGCCCGATAGTCGTTGGCTGCATGATGGGTATAACTGAAAAGAAGAAGTATGTGACGGCAGGTGGCGCCAAGCCTCGCGACAGGCTAATACTGACCAAGAGTGCAGGAATCGAAGGCACTGCAATTCTCGCGTCAGACAGGGAAGAGCAGCTGGAAAAAGCGCTGAGCATTCAGATGTTGAAGAATGCAAAACAGTTCTACAGGCGTATTAGCGTCGTGAAAGACGCTCTAACGGCCATCAAATCAGGTGGTGTACACGCCATGCACGACCCTACGGAGGGAGGTGTGGCAGGTGCAATACACGAAATGGCGGACGCGTCTAAGCTGGGGGTCAAGATATTCTCTGAGAGAATAAAGGTGGAACCTGAGACAATGGAGATATGCAAATTCTACGGAATAGACCCTCTTCAACTTATCGCCTCAGGCAGTCTGCTAATCGCCGCCGAACCAGCATCCGCTGAAAAGATTGAGAAGACTCTGAGAAAAAACATGATTCACGCAGAGATTATAGGAGAATTTCTTCCCTCACCAAACAAGCGACTGATAGTAGACAAAAATGGGAAGACAAGAGCGTTAGTCAGACCAGTGGCTGACCAACTTTGGGAGGCCTTAGGAAGTCAGCCGACTCTCTAGTCTGATACATGCTGCCTCAATTGACCAGCTTGCACTTGTACGACAAGATTTGATAAGCGACAATACCCGTGTAGAACCCGTATGAAAGCAGGAGTGAAGGGTGGCGAGCAGCGAACCTTGTATCACTTATCATGAAGCTGATGTTTTGCTTGGCAGTCCAGACCGCGGTCGGCCGAAAATGAACGCAGTACGGCTCATACACCCCGATTACCTTATACCCCTTTTTACATATCCATGATTTGATGTAGGCGTCCTCGTAAGTATGCAAATTTGAGGGCACCTGGATGCCCTCAACAGCCTTGCGTCGAACCAACAAGTCGTGTGTTCCCCCTCTTTTTTCAAATATCTTCATCGTGATCCTTTCGAACAGTTTCAGGATCTTCATTTTTCTCAGCACGGACCAGATTTCTATTCCCCAAATTGCGCCTATGTCATCTTTTATCAGTTTTTCAGCTTTGGCAAACCAGTTCTTAGAAAGAATGACATCGCTGTCGACAAACATGAACCAGTCGCTTTTCACCTTCTCCATTGCTTTCTGTCTCGCACTGCCTCGCGTGCCATGGTCCTCGACAAAAATGACGTTCCCGTGTTTTTCCTGAAACTCTTTCACTATCTGCATAGTTCCATCGGTGGAGCAGCCATCAACAACAATCAGGCTGTTGACGGGCACGTTCTCATAAACCGAATCAATGCACTCCCTCAACAGCCTTTCACTATTTTTCGTGAGTATGACAACGTCCACAGGCTCCATCATAGCGAATCTCTCTCGTTCATTGACGGCACACTGAGGCCTTTGTTGAAACAAACCACTGTGAATCTCTCATAGAATAAATGCTTATCTCAAGCTCATGTCCGATCGGCTCTTCAGCCTGCACACCTTGTCGAAGGTGGCCTCCTACTATTTTCGCAATTACGTTGCATTCCTTTTCATCATTTGCTAGAAACTTATATAAAACAAGCTGAAGCCATGATTCAATAGGTACGTGCGTTCACTGATGACGACGATGGAGAAAGCCAGAGGCATTATTGTTCGTTCACTAACCCCCAACAGACCTTATCACGCCCAGTGGATGCTCACAAGAAGATGCAACTACCGCTGCAGAGGATGCAACGTTTGGCAGGAGCAGGACACAAAAGAACTGTCAACCAGAGAAATCAAGAAAGGATTAGACGCCCTCAAAGAGCTTGGCGTCATAGAAATTGTCCTTTCCGGCGGAAACCCACTTCTGAGAGAAGACATTGACGAGATAATTGAATATTCTTCACGATCGTTCATCACAACAGTTTATGACAACGGAAGCATGGCCGCCCAGAAGATTGAGGCCTTACGCCACGCTGACCTCGTCGCGATTTCAATAGACAGCCTAGACGCAAGAAAAAACGACTATATTAGGGGCGTCCCAGGCGCGTTGAAGAAAGCAATGCATGCAATTGAAAAACTGAGCAGAGAAGGAATTAGAGTAGGTGTGGCACCGACCATTTCGCAGCTCAATCTGCACGAAATAATCGACATCACTAACCACTTTCTGGCAATGAAAATCCCAGTGTGGTACAGCCTCTACTCTTTCGATCCTTCGAAGGAAGTGGATCAACTTTTCAAGATCGGAAAACAAAACGACGAATTTGTGATAACCGACAGAAAAGCCATGGCTAACCTGTGCAACTCTCTCGTCGCGCTCAAAAGGAAAAGTGGTCAGATCCTCATTACAGACAAGATACTCGAGGCCGTGAAAACTCTCTATTCGGAGAACAGGAGGACATGGAGATGTCACGCACTTCAGAACTTCCTTATCATAGACAATCGGGGCAGGGTTGCTGGTTGCCACCTTCAGGACCCGGTTGCACGTATTGATGACCTGCCCTATTTCTGGAACAGCGAAAGATTCGACGGCCTAAGGCATCGATATAGCAACTGTACGCGATGCACATATCTCTGTTACATTTTCTATTCTCTCCATGGATCAGTCTTGGGCAACCTGCAAGTAGCAAGTGATAGATGGAGAAGCGCGGCACTATTCTTGAGAAGAAACTGGCATAAGTTCTCGGATTCGGCAGGGCTGAAAAGTATTTCGCAATCCTCCTAGTAACAGCCAACCCTGGTTCAATCTCCTCACTTCTCTCCAAAGAAGCCAATTCCACGTGATATTTGCTGGGCACAACATTCTCCTCGATTCTTTCAAGTCTTGAAGCTGGCCCTCCTCAATTCAAGAAATGCCAGCAAAAACATGACCGAAATGAACATAATGACTGTGCGGCAAAGTATATATACTGAATCAAAACAGAAAAGAAAAAGCGAATTCGCGCATGAAGTCTATTGACCAATTGGATGACATCGAACGTTTTATAGCTGACTGCACCAAACCCGAAACCCTCGAAAAACTCCGGAAACTGCCGCTTAGGAACATCGAGCAAGAATAGCTTGTTATGGCTCCTCAAACACCGATTTGTAAATTTCCAAAGCGTATTGATTTGTAATACAACTGTTTCCACTGCGGGCATGATTTCGTCCTAAAAAGGACTGTTTCTTCTGGAAACTCTTGAAACAAGCGCATCTCCGAAGGGGTTTGGTGCACTTGAGAATGCTGTAATGGAGGGCGAAGACAAGCGCTGAGATCAATCGCGCGAGATTTCCGACAGAACTGGGGCGAAGTTTTCCACATTTTCAGGAGTTTAAGACAACGTTGTCCATTACCATGCATACGATCCGAAAAACTTCCTCGCTTTTCAGGTTATTTGTGTCCAAGATAAAATTGAAAGGCGCGAAGTCCTCTCCCAGATTGAAACCGTAGAGTTTCTTGTATATCGTCTTTGTCTGTTTCTCCTTCCGTTTCAACGCATTCAAAGCTTCCCCGAATCCCATCCTGTCTCTCCCAGCTATTCTCTTCGCCCTTTTTTCTGGAGATGCCTCTAACCATATCTTGAATGCCCCTTCAAGGAGCCAAGGCATCGTCCAGCTGTCCAAGATCACGTTTCCTTTGCGCGCCATCTGGAGAAGCTTTTTGTCAACTGCCTCGTCGAACCTGTGATCCTTCTCTCTTGCTTCCAAAAAACGCATTCCTTCTCTGCTTTCCCACCATCCGGGCCCGATGGATCCGTAACATTCTTCTACTGCTAAGGCCTTTAATGCGTCCCCGCCCGAAAAGTACTGAAGCTCGTATTTTTCAGCAAGTTTTCTGGCCAGAGTGCTTTTTCCGCTGCCCGCCATGCCTCCGATACAAACAACTATTTGTTTTCCGACATTCTCCTTCTTCTTTTCAAGTGAGAACACAAGGTTGCCTTCGGAAGATTCTTATCTAAAGCGTTCTGACGGCCTGCTTGAGGGCTGTTTTGAGACAGTTGTGGCACAGTTGGCCGCCGTTCAAACGCCAGATTCTTCTTTTTCCTCGATTAATTTTCCGCGTTCTTGATGGTGACATGTTCGAGACACCTGTTAACTGTTGGCCGCAGAGGCTGCAACGTGAAAAGGTGGCGGTTTTCCCTCTGTAATCTGTTTTTCTTTCTCCGCCAGGCGTAGCTTTGTTGATACGTTTTTTGCTCCTGGTGCGTTGGCTTGGTCTTGGCATTCTATTCACTTACCTCTATTAGTCCGAAGATGTGTTGGAAGGCTGTTCCGAACAGCAGTGAGCATAGGAGGTACCACCATATAAGGGAGGTGTTGAAAATGGGTAATGGAAGGGTGGGTCCGACCCCTGGAAAATAAGCAACTGGGTTTGCTGCGAAGAACTCTCCCAGAACACTCCACATAATGAAGAGTGGAACTATGAATATGAGGGAAACTTTCATAGACTGCCACATCATCTTAGATTGAAGCTTCATGATATACTGTTGCTTCTTCATGACTTTCTCCAGAGTCTTCTTGTCTTTGCCTTTCTGCGCGGCGCGAAGGTCTTTGTTCCAATCTGAAATTTCTTTCCTCCAAGCTTTTGATTTCTCAGGATTTGTGAAACGCCTGTTCACGGCTGTCGTCAGCAGGGAAATCCCTGCGGACAGACCGAACATGAAAAGCGTTGAGTAAGGAATGCCCTTGAGAACTGAGAGAATGTCAAGCAAGACTTGCAGCATATCTATACAGCCTCCAAGGCCCTGGTCTGGGCGGCCTTTCCAGTTCCCGCGACGCCATTCACTGTTACAGTTGTGTTCATGGACTATTCTCCAAATATGCGTCTGAACGCAGGATACATCTCAGCTGCTCTTTCCTGCATCAACGTTTCATAATACTGATAGATTATGCCCACGGAGAGTAGAATACCCATTCCTGAACCGTAAACACCGAAAAAGTCAGTAACCCCTGCAACAAGCCCCACTATTATTCCCCCGATGACGGTGACCGCAGGGATGTATCGTTTAAGGATTGATTCAACAGCTTTTCCGGACCGCCGGTACCCCGGAATCTGCATACCTGCATCGACAAGCTGCTGGGCAACTGTTGAAGGCCCCAAACCGCCGACCTCAAGCCACGTGAGCGAGAATACGACACAGAAAACGACAAGGATTCCAAGGTAGCCGAAGGCTTGGCCCGGACTGCCCATGACTTGTAGCAAGTTGCGAGGAGCTGTCACGAAGTATACGAGCCCACCAGACGGAACGTACGACGTCGTTGGGTTTGCAGTTGTCCCCCCAGCGACCTTGGCATATTGACCCAAGAGATTAAGCCAGAAGTTGTCGTTATTTGGATTGTACGAGTTCCACAAGAGTTGGGAGAAGAAATAGACGTTGGCAAAAAGCGCTGATGCAAAAATCACTGGAAGGTTTGACACGTAAAGCAGTTTTATTGGGTACCTGCTTCTGTATCCTTTGTAACCAGCGTAAGATAATGGCAATTCCACCCTTACTCCTTCCATGTAGATTACGATGAGGAAGGCAGCGACGGTGGCGAAGAACCCAATTATCGAAGGATATTGTGTTCCGGTCGCGGCTGCAGGCAACCTTGCCAAAAGACCCAGCACGGACTGCGTGCCACCTGCCAGTGTTTGTCCGAGTGCAACAAAAACTCCTGAACTCCCAAAACTGTCCACTGATGGACTAACGTAGAAACAGTCCAAGAAAACCTTCTGAGCAACACCCGCCATTATGAACAGGCTTATTCCACTACCGAACCCCCATCCTTTTTGGACAAGTTCATCCAAGAGCAGGACAATAATTCCAGCCGCGATCAGCTGCATGAAGACAAGTATGGCCGCAGTGCCAGCTAGCGTACCATACATTCCTCCAATTATGTAGGCTGACGCCTGAACGGCTGTAAGGAGTATGGCGAATACCTTGTTCGCTGTCGTGAACAAGCCCCTGTCTTCAGGGTTGTTCATGTCGGCCTCTATCATGCTGGATCCAATCAGAAGCTGCAGAATCAACCCGCCAGTGACTATTGGGCCGATTCCAAGCTCCATGAGTGTGCCGCGGCTTGAAGCAAAGATTATTCTAAGAGCCGCAAGCTCTCCTAGCGATGTAGTGGTGATGCCGTACAGCGGAACTTCAGACATCACCAAGAAGATTACTAAAACCAGCGCTGTCCAAAAGATCTTCTCATTAAATCGAACCCTGCGTTCTGGTGCCTTTATCTCCGGAAGAGCCCTTGCAACGGGCTTAAATAGGCTTAGAAACCTTCCCGCCATGGGTCAGCCGCTACTCTCCAGTTTCTTGGATTTCCATTAAGACTTGTCCGCCTGCATTCTTCACTTTTTCAGCTGCAGACTTCGAGCAGGATGCGACTTTTATGACTAAGGGCTTTGTGATTTTTCCAGTACCAAGAAGTTTTGTGTAACCCAAAGCTGCCAGATCCACGATGGTTTTATCTTCTTGTTTTTCTGCCGGCAGGTTAGCGCTTATGCGGTTCAGCGATCCAACATTTATAGTCTTCACTTCATGCCTTAGGCTCTTAGGAGAGGTGAACCCTACTTTGCTATAATATTCCGGTTCGTATTTTATGACGTAGGACCATAATGCCTTGTGCCGTCCAGCATTCCGCCTTCCTTTGGATCCTGTCCTCCTGTGTTGACCCACTCTGCCCCAGCCTTGAGTTCTTGAACCACGATTCTTTCTCATTTTCCTGAGTCTATGCGGCATTCTTCCTAACCTGCCATCTTGTCTAACGATTTTTCTTCAGCTTTTTTCAACCTTATTTCGAGCACGCCGTTCTTATATGTTGTGCGTATGGTTCTGGGAATCACTCTTTTTGGGAGATTTAAACTTTTGCGGTATTTACGATCCAGCGCTTCGGCGGCTACGGTCAACCTTTCGCCTTTCACGTGCACTCTTAGGTCTTCTCTGTTGAAACCAGCAAGATCCGCGACAACTATTATTTCATCAGGTCCTTCAAGGACGTCAACCAAATGCTTCGGTTCCCGGCACTTCTTTTCTGCAGATACTCTATGGACCTTATACCTGTATGAATTCGCCTGTTGCTTGGCACCTGAATTCTTCATTCGAAACCTTTGAGCAACATTCGTGCTCTTTACTTTTTTAAAAACTTTCAGGATGTCAAACTTCTTAGAGTTTGTTCTGTTTCTCCGCCACTTCGCGCTCAAGATCGCTTTCCCCTCTAGGATAGATGGCATTCCATAAGTAGCTATAAAACGTATCGCAAACAAAAATGCGGAAATCGAAAAGGACTCTGAAAGAGAATCTAGAGCATTCGATTCAGAAGCTGATTTATGCTGTCTCCGCGGTATCCCAATTCTCCGCCTTGGCCATAGCCTTTCTTGATTTTTCCCTTGAAACCCTTAGTGGGGGGGTGAAGTCTGAAAACTGGTTGTATGGCCGGCAGTTTCCAGTACTCGACTCGACAGCCGGAGACTGCAGCTGCAAGCTCTTCCAGCGACTTATGTCCAACTTTCTGGGCATATTCATCTGTCAGTTTCTTGTTCCCTGCAAGTCTTCCTTTTTCCCTTATCAAGGAGAAAACACTCTCTCCTGAAAGTTCGCCGAATGTAACGTAGTCTCGCACTGTATCTATCATCCCGAGAAAGGATGGACGATCATCAATCAGCACTGCGTGGTTGTTCCTTGTCAGATGAAGCATTCGGAGGGTTTCCCGAGCTTCCCTCGACGCACTGATTGTTCCTCGAATCCTTACGGCCAGCAAGCATTTGCGTTCATTCTTCTGCTCACTCAATTTATCTCACCCAATCTGTCGGAATTATGAGGCTGTACGTTCCTTTCAAAGCTTCAAAAACCGCATAGGCAAAGGATGGAATAGTTCTTGTTGAACCGTAGCTTCTGGTCCAGCAGTCTTTTATGCCGGCAAGACCGAGAATCACCTTTGACACTTCGCTTGCTACTAAGCCTAGTCCTCTAGGGCCGGGAACGAAGACCACTCGAACACTCCCCGTTTTGCCTTCCACTTGGAAAGGTATTGAGTGAAGTTTTCCGCAGTCGCATTCCCAGCTTCCGCACCCTCGTCTAACAGGAATTATGTTGAGGCGGGCGTCCGCAGCACCTTTTTGTATTGCATTCCGCACTTGGGGTGCCTTTCCAGACCCCAGTCCTATGTAACCGTCTCGATTTCCGACGGCGACTATTGCCTTGAACCTTGACTTCTCGCCAGCGTCTGTTTGCTTTTGAACCAAGTTTATGTTTATGACTTCTTCCTGAAGATCTGGAATCAACGCGTTGACGATTTGTGGTTCACGTATCTTCAAACCTGCCATGAAGACTTCTTCGATAGACGTGATTCTCCCTTCTTGAATCATCTTCCCAAGACGCGTTCTTGGAACCCACTGTTCCAAGTTTTCTGTGGGTTCATTTCTTCTTCTGTTGTCTCTTTGTCTTCTGCGTGCCAATCTTGTTACCTCCGCTCTTGAATGCTTTCATCATATCTATTTTGACTTGTGCAAAATGTTTGGGAAGGGTTTCTGGGGGAGTTTTCTCTTTCAGATAGTTCGAGAATCTTGATTGATATTCTTCAGCATCAGATGCTAAACTCTGCGCATGTTCTGCAATATGCGCACCTTCTATTCTTTTTTGATCAGGCAGTTTTTCCTTGCTGTGCGGCACATTCACTTCAGCGTCTAAGACTCCCTTCAACACAGCGAAAATCCTTGCTCCCTTCGACGGGGGATATAATCCTATGTCGAGAATTGCCTCCTCCACTCCATGAGCTTTAGCCTTTAGTCCGCATAAGAAACCAGTCAGATAGGCTGTTGGAAGGTTTCCTCTTGACGCTTTCCAACCGTACTTTCTCGCCACTTCTTTGCTCTGAGCTGAAACCACAACTTCGTCCCCGTTTGGTTTTGCCACGATTATTTGAGCACTAACATTATTGGTGCTACAACGTGCCACCAGTCGGGGCTTTCCAGAGAGCAAGAATGCCTTCCTAGCCTTGTAGTCCGTCTTGCCTTCTCTTCTTCGACGGAATGGCATGCAGTAACGTGAAGTCTTCGCCACTAGCGTTTCCTCCAGAATTCGTGCGTTTTCATGTAGCGCTCGAGATCAGCAACTGATTCAAATCTGCCGCTCCCTGCCATTCTGTAAAGCTTCTGATACGCGTTTTCGGCAATCATTTTCTTGGTTTTCAACGTTCGAAGTTTTCTCCTTAAAGCCCGGATCCTGCTCATCCAAGCCTGTTTCTTTGAGACTCTTGCATGAGGTGTCCCAGTTCTGCTGCCAGGCCCGCTTCGCCGTCCCTTCTTCTTCTTTTCGTGCATGACCCGCGCTCTTCCACGGCTTATACCCTTTTCGGGCGATGCTCTGATAGTTCCCTCATGTATTAGCTTCCTGACCTCGTCTCGTGTTATCGCGGTGTCAACGTCATCTATCTTCTCAGGATTTATCCAGACGCGGTTTTGTCCAATCTTAAGTACTTGGGCAGCAAGACGTCGTTGGCTTTTGAGATCCGTCATTTCTTCTCAGTCCTTTTCGTGCGTTTGTTGGCTTTCTCTTCCTTCTTCGGTTCCTCTGCCTTGATTGCCTCTTCTGCTTTAGCCTCTTCAGTTGGTTCTTCCTCTTTCTCAGAGGTCTCCTTTGCTTGTCTCAGGTTCAGAACAACTATCTTCTTCTTCCTTGCTTCGGTCAGGATTTTGGCTCTCTTCCTTTTGCCCACCGTATGGGCAATTCGTGCAGCTTGAGTCTTCGGATCAATTTCCTTGAGGCCGTCTGCGTTGTACACCATGACCTCTTCAAAACCTGATGGGTGAAGCGCCCTAGCACCTTTCGGTCCTCTGTAGCCCGCACTTACGCGCGCCGGCCACCCCTTGAACCTTTTTCTCACTTTGTTGTCTATTCCGTGTGGTCTGCGCCAGTTCTCTTTCAAGCGTATGTACTTCCAACTTTCTTGCCTGACGAAGTTGGGCTTCTTCTCTTTAATACGCTTCCTGAGCTTCAACAGCTTCTCAGAGGCAGCTTGTCTTGGCACTGTAATCAATCTGCCCCCTCACTGTGTTCATAGACGTACAAACCATCCAAGAAAATACGAGGATCCTTCCTTTTCACCCTGGTTGCTTGTTCAATGTTTGCTGCTGTTTGGCTGACTTCTTCCAAATTTATGCCTTGGACTATGACGTCTTCGCTTTGAATTTTGACTTGGACGTCGCCTATTATCTTCGCCTTCCTCGGGTTTCTCTCGCCAGTGAAGTTTTCGATGAGAACGGTCTTGCCCTTAAGTTTGACTGAAATTGGGAAGTGTGAGAATACTATCTTCACTTTGTATGTGAAGCCCTTTTTCACGCCCGTAATCATGTTTTGAACGTGTGAACGGAGCGTGCCCACGAGGGAAGCCTCTTTCTTACGTGGCCATTCGGCCCAGATGCGAATGTTCTTGCCATTAAGTTCCATTGAAACAGGAGCAGAAGAAAAGTCACGGATCAATGTTCCCTTGGGTCCTTTCACCGTGAATTTTTTGCCTTCCAGACTCACCTCTACGTCGTCTGGGACTTCAATGTTCTCAGAGATCTCTATGGCTCGCACTGGGGGCACCTTCAATATATGAATGCTAACAGTCTGCCTCCGATCCGTCTTTCTCTTGCCTCTCTGTGAGACAGCACGCCGTTCGGAGTTGAAATGACCATTAACCCTACTTCTCTTGATGGAAGATACTTCTTCTCCCACTCTTCAAACCTATCCATTTTAACGGAAAAGCGTGGCTTGATGGCGCCACACTTGTTGATTCTGCCCAAAAGTTGAATCTTGAATTTGCCAGAACGACCGTCATCTATAAACTCGAACTCTCCGATGTAACCATTAAGTTGCATGATTCTCAAAACCCTCCCCAAAAGCCTGGAGGCTGGGCTGATTATACATTCATGCTTGTTTCGCATCTCGCTATTTATGATGGCGGTCAAACCGTTCGCCAAGGTGTCCATAGTCTTTTTCCCTCTTTTCACTCATATTTCTTGAATCCTAGTTTTTTGGCTACCTCCCTAAAACAGTGCCGACATAGATATAAATTGTAACGCCGGATAACCGGTCCGTAGGACCCGCATCTGCTGCACGGCCTTGCACCTTTCCCGTATTTTCTATCCTTTTTTGATTTCTGCTTTCCCATACAGTCCACCTATCTCACACAACTTCTACTCCCAGAGTATCTTTGACGTACGCTATCGATTCCTCTGGCGTCAAAACGTGATTTGAACCAATCTTCGCCCTTCTATACCTTCGGTTCTTAACGCGATAGCCTGGGCGAGTGACGGAGACACAAACGTCCATTCCGAATATGCCCACGTCAGGGTCATATCTTACACCGGGCAGTTCAATGTGTTCTTTTATGCCGAAGGAAAAGTTGCCCTGAGCATCAAAGCTTCTGGCGGCAATCTTGTTGTCAACGACTGGTAGAGCTTTTTTCAAGAACTCAATCGCTTTCTCCTCTCTCAGAGTGACGATGCAGGCTATGGATTCACCTTTCCTGATTCCGAAGTCTCTTATGCTGCTCTTGGCTTTTCTCTTGCATGGAGTTTGCCCAGTGATTTCTTTAAGGACTTTCGTGGCTTTTTCCAGCGGTTCACCGGACTTCCCGACACTGATGTTTACAACGACTTTTTCAATCCTTGGCCTAAGCATGGGCTGCTGCTCCCAGCGCTTAGAGCTTACGTCCTGCGACAACCCTAGACTGCCTCCGCTAACGATATGAGTGGGTGCGTTTCGCCTATGGTGAAGACAAAGTTCAAAATTGTTTGATAGCGATTTCCTTTTTCGTCCTCAATTGTCACGAGCGCGTTTCGGCGTTTCTTTCCCTCTGCCTTTTCAATTTCAACTGTCTTTCCAAATTTGCCGACGTTTTTCCCGCCAGCTATTATTGCAAAGCCTTCTTCTTTCATCTTGATGCGTTCGAGAACCTGTTTCTCAGGAAGACTAATCTTCACGGTGTCCAAGGTGTCATAAACGTCTTCCTGCGGATTCTTGATATCAGCAATTTTGACCAGAATGCTTGATCCATCATGAAGATGAAGCTGCACTTGCCCGTTATTTACAACCGTCTTGTCTTCAATTCTGCAAAGCTTGAATTTCGCTTCTTCACTGCTTATTTCCCTGAGAACCAAGCCCTTGTATGAGGGTAAAACGCGAAAGTTTTGGCCGGTGTCCGGCATCGAGATTACGTCCATTAAGCCGATTGGGAAGTCGTCCTTCGTCCTAATGATTCCATCTACATGGACTCTTCCCTGTGAGACTATTGTCTTGGCTTCCTTCCTTGTCTTAGCGAGCCCGAGAGTGTCGCGCAGAACAAGGGATAGAGGCATGCATTTCTCAAGCGAGTGTGGTCCAGAAGTGGGTTTCACGACCCAAGTAAATTCCTTCCTATGAATCGGCCAGAATCTTGGCGCTGGTTTCCGCTTCAGCCCAGACGATTGCCCTTTCTTTCCCAAGTCTATTCTTCTCCTTCTTCAGTTTTCTTGGCAGCCCTACGCCTTGGTCGTTTCCTCTCCGCTTTAGGCTTTTTCTCTTCCTCGGCCTTTTCAGCCTTGGTTTCCTCTTTTGCCGTGACCGCTTTCTTCGCTCCCTTTCTTCGTTTTGTGGTCCTCTTTTTCGGTGGTTTCTTGGCTGCCGTAATCTTTTCTTCCGAAGGTTCTTTCAGTTCTGCGGTTTCGGGCAGCTCCTGAACAGTTTCCAACTTCGGTTTCTTTGTGGGTTCCTTGGGCTTCTTTTGCGCCTTTTGTTTTCTTTCTAGAATCTTCTTTCGCCATTTGTCGTCAAGGTTCAATCGTGTGATCATTACCTTGGAGGGATGCACTGCGAGTTGTATCGTGGTTCCGTCAACTTTCTCTCGTGTTAATCCTTCAACGTAAATTCTGTATTTCTTCAGGTCTATTCGTGTGATCTTTCCTTCGGTACCCTTGTGATCTCCTCTCATCACGCGGATTGTGTCCCCGCTTCTAACTGGGAGGCTCTTCGCTAAGTGTGTGGCTCTGAGATCTGGAGAGAGATGTGCTGCAAGATGCTTGTGACGTATGTGGTCAGGCGCTTGGTAAAGCATTTTTCTTTGTTTTGTCGGTTTTGTCACGGGTCTTACTGTTTGCATGCTTTCCTCAACCTATATTATTATGCTGGCGGCGCTTGCAATTCTCGGCCATCTTTCTGCTGCTTCTTTTGCGACTGGACCACGTATTTCCGAGCCTTTCATTTCTCCTTCCGGGGTTATCACAACTGCTGCGTTATCTTCGAATGCGACCCAGACACCGTCAACCCTTCTGAACGGTTTTCTCTGCCTCACGATCACCGCTTGGAAAATCTTCTTCCGCATGTCTGGTGTCCCATGTCTGACAGAGACAGTTATCTTGTCTCCCACGGCAGCGCGTGGATAACGTCTCAACCTTCCTTTATAGCCCATAACTTGAATTAGCCGCAGCGCTCTGGCCCCAGTATTGTCAGTGCATCTGAGAATTGCAGGCGGTTGTAATCCTCTTGATAATTTCGGTCCGTGTCCAAGCATTCCCCTTGCGACCAATGCTCGCTGTTTTGCTTTGGCCGCCATTCTACTTCACTTCCAACTTTTCAACGACCACAAAAGACACTGTCTTGCTTATCGGACGGGTTTCAGCTATCGTCACATGGTCTCCTTCCTTTGCGTCTATGCATGGCGGGTTGTGGGAAGGTATTCTGCTGCGCCTTCTTTCATACCTCATGAACTTTGAAATGTACGAAAGGTAATCGCGTTCTACAACAACAGTCTTGTCCATCTTCGCGCTGACGACAACTCCTTCAAACACTCGACCTCTTATTGGAAGTTCTCCGTGAAAAGGACAATTCGTGTCTTCACAGGTTTTCTTGGGCTTCTTGAAGGTAAGTGACATCACCACAGTCTCCTAACACTCTTCTTGAGGCGATCTTCAGGCCTTCCGGTAAGGAGCCTCCCGTTGACCTCGACAATCGTTCTATCTGAAAACTTGAAATGGAAGACAGAGGAGTCTTTTGCAATTGTCTTCCTCTTTCCTTCATGCAAGATTTCGAAGGTATTTCGTGTTTCGCCCACCACTTTGCCGCAGATTCCTACGTTGCCATTATGAGTGCTCCGAGCAACTCTGACATCAGTTCCGATGAATTCGCAACGGATTATGTCGGGCGTTATGTTCATTTCTTTTTCCTCTTTCTTGGTTCTGTCTTTCTTATTCCGAGCCTATCTTCATGCTCTACTGTCAATATCTTTGCTATTGCTTTGCGCAGAGCCTTCACCCTTGCCGGATTCTCTACAGTTCCACCCGCACCGATCATGGTCTTCAGCCTAAGGAGCTCTGTCCTGAATTCGTGTATCTTCTCTGTTCTGGCTTCAGAAGACATGTCACGTATCTCTCTCATTCGAAGTACGGGCATCTAAGCGGTTTCCTCCCCTTCCTCTCCTTTTTCGCCAGCGCCCGTTTCCTCAGTTTTCTCCTCTTCAGGCAACGGCTCTTGCTCGGTTTTTGCCTCTGCCGTTTCTGCCTCTTTTGCTTTTGATTCAGGCGGAAGATTTTCAACTATTTTTAGTTTGTCTGGGAATATTGCGTCCGGAGGCATTATCTTGACTCTTACGCCAAAAATGCCCGGCTTCAGTTGAACGTGCACCTCAGCTCTTTGCATATACTTTATTGATGGTTCTCCGCATTTTACCAAGTATCCAGCTTTGAACTTTTCATATCTTGCCCTTTCGGTCCTCAATTTTCCGCTTATGACTATTTCTGCACCTAGGGCTCCGGCGTCCATAACTTGATTAAGAGACCAGAAACCAGCTCGCCTGAAATGCACGCCTCTCTGGAGCGCAGAGGCGACGCGTGATGCAACCACGTAGGCGTTCAACTCTGGGATTTCGATTTCAGAAACAGAAATCTGTGGGTTTGAAACCTTGAATTTTTCCTCCAGAATACTCGCAAGCTCCCTTATGGTTTCTCCACCACGGCCTATAACTAAACCTGGACGCATAGCATAGACCACTATGTGCGTCCCCAGCGGCGTCTTCGATATGGTTACGCCGCCGTATCCTGCCCTATCAAGCTTTTTCTGCAAAAACTCATCGATTTCCGTCCTCTTTATGGACTCTGTTATAAAATGTTTAACGACTGACACTAGGCTCCTTCTCCTTTCTCTGGCCGCTCTTCCAAGGCTATCTCAACATGTACCAGAATGTCGTAACTCGGTGAGCTTCTCCCCTGAGCCCTTGGCATAGAACGCTTAACCTTCATCCCCTGACTTGTCGCCGCATGAATGATACGCAGTCTGTCCGTGTCAAGACCTTTATTCTCGGCGTTTGCCTCAGCTTCTTCAAGCAGCTTCAGAATCTTTCCCGCAGCCTTTATCGGATATCTACCAGCAAAGGCCTTTTCTAAACCATGGCGGTGCCCAGATTTTTTCCTGAATCTCCTGAACGGGACCGGTCTCTTTTTGACTATGACATCTTTAAGATACTGCTTCGCTTGAGTAAGCATCATACCCTTAACTGTTTTACATATTTCGCGCGCGGATTTATGGGATACTCTAATCTCTCTTGCACTGGCCTTCACGGTTTTCTCCGGATCCAGTTCTTCTTCTGCTATTGAGTACCCCCATTTTGGCACTTCATATTCTCTCCAGTTGCGCAAATGAACAGCAGTATGGTGATTTATATGGTTTTCCTCTAAGCAAATGGTTCCTAGAAGAGTCTACGCTCTCAGAACGAATCTATTTTGGTAGAGCAACCTGAGTCGCTAATGTATCTGTACGATGCGTTTATTTTTGACTCTTAAAGTTAGGTATCATGTTGAGAGCGGACGTGGTAGATTGACAGAAGCCAAAGGACACATTACAATGTTGCATGGTGCAGGTGGAGCAGTCATGCACGACCTTGTTAAGAACTACATCGTCAAACACTTCGGTGGAGCCAGTAACGCCGAAGTTCCGCTTGAAGCCATGGATGACGCTGCTGTCGTTGGCGATGTGGTTTTCAAGAGCGATTCGCATGCTGTGAAACCGATATTCTTCCCAGGGGGTGATATTGGACGCTTAGCCGTCTCTGGCACCGTCAACGACATTGCAATGCTTGGAGGGGAGCCATATGCATTAGCCTGTGGCTTCATTTTAGAAGAAGGGCTAGCCCTGGATGATTTTGAGAGAATCCTGATAAGTATGCATGAAACATGCATCGAAGCAAACGTTAGCATCGTCACTGGAGACACCAAGGTTGTTGAGAAAGGAAGTCTGGGCGGATGCATAATAAACACCTCGGGGATTGGAAGACGAACTTTAGCCTTGGACAAGAACCTCAAAGTTGTAAGACAATTCAGAAGCGATTTTAAGCCTCGCTGGGCGTTAGACTCGAACCTCAGTGTTGGCGACAAGATAATCCTGTCCGGAACCGTAGGCGACCATGGTCTAGCGGTCCTATCCGCGCAAGAAGGACTGAGTTTTGGAAGCCTCATAAAATCTGATGTCAAACCGTTGAACCGTCTGATCCAACGTTTGCTAGGTGAAGTCGGCGGCATCGTTGCCATGAAAGACCCGACGAGAGGCGGTTTAGCTGACGCGCTAAACGAGTTCAGCGAAAAATCGCATGTGGGCATACTGACATTGGAAGACAAGATACCCGTCAGAAGCGATGTCCGAGCAGCATGTGAAATGCTAGGCCTGGACCCGTTTGAAATCGGAAATGAAGGAAAAGTAATAATAGGCGCCGTAAAAGAAAAAGCTGAAGAAATCTTGGGGCTCTTGAAGACAATGCAAGCTGGGAAAGACGCAGAGATAATTGGTGAAACAACGAAAGATTTCGTGGGCGTCGCAATGCAAACAACCATAGGTGGAAAAAGAATAATCGCCAGACCAATTGGTGATCCCGTACCAAGAATATGCTAGGTTCCGACGAGTCTTATCGAGCCCAATTGGACGAAATACGGGAAAAGTCATGACTTGCGACAGCGTATTAACTAGTGGTTTTTACTGTCCTTGCCCATATGCGGCAGGTTCCTTCGCTACTAACCATACAGGCGCCGACAGGTTTTTGCGGCGTGCATGCCTTCATGAACAGTGGACACTCTGAAGGTCTGATCTTGCCAACTATGACTAAATGGCACTGACAGCCATGTTGAATGTCAACGCCGTGTTCAACCTTTACCTTATATCTCAAGAGTGCATCGGATGCCTCGTAGTCCCGCTTGAGCACAAGTCTAGAAGAAGGTATCTCGCCTAGCCCGCGCCAATTACCATCTGCGATGTCAAAGACTTTGCGCATTACTTCCTGAGCCTTCAAATTTCCGTCCCAACGCACAGCACGCATGTACTCGTTCTCCAGATGTGGCTTGCCTTCTTTTATCTGCTTCACAATCGAGTAGATGCCAAACAGGACGTCTAAAGGTTCGAAGCCTGCTACAACGGTTGGCATTTTGTAGGTTTTTGGGAAAATTTCGTACGGCCTAAGCCCAATGATTGTGCTGACGTGACCTGGTGCGATGAAGCCGTCAAGATTCAAATCTTTTATCTTAACAAGCAGTTCCATGGCAGGAGGGACAAGCCTGTGAGAAACCAGGAAGCTCAGGTTTTCGGGCGGTCTGCCATTTATTTCTACAGCTGTTGATGGCGCGGTGGTCTCAAAGCCTACAGCAAAAAAGACGAAGTCCTTGTGAATCTCGTTCTTAGCCATCTCAGCAGCGTCGTCGACACTGTAGACGATGCGGACGTCGGCTCCTTCTGCTTTCGCGTCTAGAAGTGACATCTTTGAACCTGGAACGCGCAAAACGTCGCCGAAACACGTGACGACCACTTCCTTCAGAGCTAGTTGCAGGGCTTCGTCAATTTCTGATGCTGGAACTATACAAACTGGGCACCCTGGGCCAGCTATTACTTCCACGTTTGATGGCAAAAGGCTGCGTATACCATAGTGAGTGATCGTCCACTCGTGTGTACCGCAAACATGGCATATCTTGATCAAGCCTTCTTTTGCTGCCAATTCTTGAATTTTCTGTGCCACACGTTTTGAAAGGTTCTGGTCTCTGAACCCTAGATCCGCAAGCATTTCAGTTCATCTGGTCCTTCACTGTTGCTTGGGTTCGAACTCAAGAATCTCGTTCCACAAACGTAGGGTTTCCAAGGCCTCTTCCTTATCCAGAACCTGAATAGCGTAGCCAGCATGGACCAGAACGTAGTCGCCTGCTTTAACACTCACAAGTGTCACGTTGACCTCCCTCATTACCCCTCCGCCGAAGTCCACCCGGGCCTTGTCCTTTTCGACGGTTACAACTTTTGCTGGAATCGCGAGGCACATTTCCATCAGAATACTCGAACACGCTTGGGGCGATAAATTCATTATGGTTCAGGAACGGAAAAACCCAGATGCAACGGCCTGGCCAAAGGATAGACCACCATCGCCTGGCGGAACATCTCTGTGGACGAGGAATTGCAATCCTGACGCTTTGACGGTTCTGCCTATGTTCGATGTCAAGATTTCGTTGCACGCGACTCCTCCTGAAAAACCGATGGTTTTCACGTCGTTTTCGAGTGACTTTTCGATTGCTAATGCTGCGAGCCCCCTGGCCAGGTACATGTGTGCAGAGAGTGCCAAGCTTGCCTTGGAATGTTTGTCTCTGTTTTCAAAAATGTCTTGAAGCATTTGCGCGGTGTTTAACGTGGAACCTCTTATTATCGGTTTGAGCTTGAGCGCGTCTTTGCCTTTCACTGCAATTGACTCGAGCTTCATAGATAGCTCGCCCTCGTAGGTGCGTTCGTAGCAAATGCCGAGAACGGCTGACACAGCATCCAACACTCTTCCGCAACTGGTTGTTCCAACTCCGTTTTCCTTCCTTTCCAACTGCTGAAGAATCATCTGAACCTCTTCTTCACCGTGCGGAAAGTGTTGTTTGTTCTTCAGAAGCCAACTTTCCAAGTCAACGCGGCCCTGGAGTATTCCTGCGACCATTCTCAGCGGGTAGTAGGCAGCCAGGTCTCCCCCCAGCATTGGTTGTCTTTCAAGGTGAGCTAAACGTTTGAAACCGAAAGCCTTGTCAGTGCATAACAGGATTTCTCCTCCCCAAGCCTCACCATCTAGTCCATACCCGTAGCCGTCGCAGCAGATGCCGACCATCTCGTCTACGTTGTGCTCAACCATGAGTGCAGCGATGTGTGCGTAGTGATGTTGCACCTTAATTGCTTGCCAGTTGTTTTCTTCTGCCCACTGCTGCGCCAGATTCGTGGTGGCAAATTTCGGGTGCAGGTCACATGCAACCGTCTCTATTTTGCTGTTTGTCAGACGGATTAGATGTTTTGTAGCGCTGTCAAGAAAAGCCCTCGTTTCGACGTTGTCTACATCGCCTATGTGTTGGGAAATGAAGACTTTGTCGCCATTCAGTATGCACGAGGTGTTGTTCAGCTCTCCACCTAGGCCTAGCACGCAGTTTTTTGCCTTTCTGTTGAGCTTTATCGGGGCAGGGGCGTAACCCCTTGATCGCCTTATGAAAACCGTGCCGCTGCCGTGTGTACGGACTACCGAATCATCGCAACGTTGAGCTATTTGTCGGTCATGAAAGAGGAAGAAGTCAACGATACCATTGAGCGTTTTCAAAGCTTCATCGTTATCTGCTGCTATAGGTTGGTTGGGCGGGTTAGCGCTTGTCATGACGAAGGCCGCGTCTTCCACCTCGTCAAAGAGCATGTAGTGTAGACCCGTGTAGGGGAGCATCACGCCGATGTTATGCAATTCGGGAGCGACAGAATCAGACAGATAGTATTCTCTGCGCTTGTTCAGAAGCACTATGGGGCGAGTGTACGAAGCCATAAGTTCAGCTTGACTTTCATTTACCTCTGCAAAGGTCTTTGTCGCTTCCAAGTTTCGGGCCATGACGGCGAAGGGTTTTTGGCTTCGGTGTTTGACTTCTCTCAGCCTATTTAAAGGCTCAGATTTGGTGGTTGACACTGCGACATGGAAACCGCCGTAGCCTTTGACGGCAAGGATGTTGCCCTCCGACAAGAGCCTGCCTGCTTCTCGAATCGGATCCTTTTCCGTTAATACTTTGCCCTTGTGGTCTGTGAGGTAGACGCGTGGACCGCACCTTGGACATGCAACCGTCTGCGCGTGGAAACGCCTGTTCAAAGGGTCTTCGTATTCTTTTAGGCAGAAGCCACACATTGGGAACGTGCGCATTGTCGTGTTCTCGCGATCATAAGGCAGTCTCTCAATTATAGTGAATCTCGGACCGCAGTTTGTGCACGTGATGAAAAAGTAGTCAAATCGGGGATCTTTGGGATCTCGAAGCTCCCTGAGGCAGTCGTCACAAATGGCGATGTCAGGTGGGATGACGGATCCTGATAGCTCTGCTTCATTGGAACTTTTTTTTATAACAAATTCAGTGTATTCATTCTTTCCTTGAAGCCTTGAGATGATAAGTTGGTGAATTTGCGCCAGAGGTGGTTTCCTATCTTTCAAATCCTTCAAGAATTCTTGGATGGCCTGCTCTTTGCCTTCCAACAAGATTTCTACTCCGGCGTCGGCTCGGTTCTTAACATACCCAGAGAGTCTGTTTCGCACTGCCATTCGATAGATAAAAGGGCGAAAACCCACTCCCTGAACTATGCCGGTGATTTGGATTCTTGAACGCAATTAAGCCGACTCTCAACTTTAGAGGAAACCCACACTTCATATACGTTTTGACCTAGGCTGCGTGCGTGAAGGGTTAAGGTGTTGCTTGATCTCTTGAGTTCTTGTGCGTGCACTTGGTGTGCAGTCGCTCACTTTATCATTTATTAGCAGCTTCTGTTTCTACGTAATATTCGTAACTTGGGAAAGTGTTCGAATGTTAAAGCCGCAAGAATCAAAGTTTGAGACTTACTCGACAAGTCTTTGCCCAGAGTGTATGAAAAAGATTCCTATGCGGATCTATGAGGATGCTGGGGTGATCTATCTGGAGAAGACTTGTCCTGACCACGGGAAGTTTGAGGACGTTTACTGGGGCGACGCTGAGCTTTTCAAGTGGTTCAATGATAACTGGAATAATGCACGCTATGCTGGCGGCGGCCTTGAGAAACCTCACACCGCTACCGTTGACGGCTGTCCGTTTGACTGTGGAATCTGCCCGCAACACAAAACTCCTACGATTTTAGGGATTATTGATGTTACGAATAGGTGTAACATGGCCTGTCCGATTTGTTTTGCTTATGTGGGAGCTACCAACTACGTCTATGAACCTTCGTATGATCAAATTGTGGATATGATGAAGGTGCTGAGGGCTAACAGTCCGTGGGCCTGCAACGCGCTGCAGTTTAGTGGAGGAGAACCGACGTTGAGAAATGACCTGCCAGACCTGATTAAGGAGGCACAGAAAGCTGGGATAACACATGTGGAGGTTAATACTAACGGTATTCGCATCGCAGAAGACGTCACATACTTCAAGAAGCTGCTGGACTCTGGGCTGAGCACGCTCTATTTGCAGTTTGACGGTTTGAGAGAAGAAATCTACAAGAAGACCAGAGCAAGGTCTGACATGATTCCTATAAAATTGAAGGTTCTGGAAAACGCGAGAACGATAAGACTAGACTCTATAGTGCTGGTCGTCACCTTGGCGAAAGGCGTGAACGATAAGGACCTGGGAGACATTATTGATTTTGCAATTAAGAACCATGATGTTGTCCGTTGCATCAACATTCAGCCGGTGTCAATGGCGGGAAAAGCCAGGAAAGAGGAAATGCGAAAAATGCGGATAACCATTCCGGACACGATGAAAGAGATAGAGGAACAAACGAAAGGCGCCGTCGGCCGATTTGATTGGAGGCCTGTTGACTGGCCGGTTCCGATGTCCAAAGGGATGGGCATGATAAAGAACAAAGTCTATCCGGAGTTCACGATGAACCCCATGTGCGGCGCAGCGACATTCTTGGTCGTTGCCAAGGACGGCTCATACAAGCCTATCATGCGGTATGTAGACGTTGACAAGTTTGCCGAAGTGTTCTGGGACGTGTATTACTCAGGAGCGAAGGGCAAAAAGACGATGGCGAAGATGAAGATGCTGAAGCTTCTGCCTATGGCAAAATCAGATTTTGTCAGAAGATTGATTGGGAATGTGGTGACTAAGGGAAGCTATGAGGCTCTGGGAGACCTTATGCGTCGGATCGTAATGATTGGAATAATGCACTTCCAAGACGTCTGGAACATCGATATTGATCGCGTTCAAAGATGCGGCATCCACTATGCCACACCAGACGGCAAGGTAAGATGCTTCTGCACCTACAACAGCATACATCGACCCAACGTTGAGAAACAGTTCGCGATACCCATAACAGAGTGGACAAAGAAGACCGGGAAGAAAATAAACGAACCAGCATAGCGCCTCCTTGGAGAGAAGCAAGCCAGTATCATTAGTCGGGGCGGAAACGTAATCGTCGATGTTTCAGGTTTTTGCCGTCTTCGCCCTTTCCTCTTCCTGAAGCACTCTTCTTAAGACTTTTCCAACAAGCGCCATGGGCAACTCAGTTCTAAATTCAACTTCTCTCACTGCCTTGTAAGGTGCCACTTTGCTATTCACGAATTCTTTAATCTCGTCCGCCGTTGCTGTTTTTCCATCTTTCAGGACCACGAAGCGCGCGCACGAACAGGGGCAAAACTGTTAGAAATGTTTCCTCAGCTTGTTTAGCGCGCGCTGTAGGTGAGAAGTACGGGGTTGGAAAGACTGGTGGAGTAAAGGTGGAAGGACGGGTCGCTCAAATGGTTAAGAGAGTTATCCATCTACGCTATGTTTACGAAATAGCTGGTCTTGCAAAAGTATTCAAGGAAGTCACGTAGATGAAGCGCACGCGCTATGCGCGCGCGAAAAATGAAGAACGGTGCTATGGTTGTTTTGCCAAGTAGTTGGCTATGGTGAATTTTTGGATTTCACTCGTGCCTTCGTAGATTTCAGTTATTTTCGCGCATCTGTGGAATCGTTCAACATGGTAATCTGCTAAGTAGCCGTAGCCTCCGAAAACCTGGATCGCTTCGTCTGTCACTTCCATGGCTGCACGGCTTGCGTAGGCTTTGGCCATCGATGTGGCCACGGCGTTGGGTTTTTCTTTGTCGTAGAGCCATGCTGCCTTGTACATCATTAGGCGGGCTGATTCGATTTTCATCAGCATGTCGACGAGCTTGAAGCTTATGCCCTCGAAGTTGATTATCGTCTGCCCAAATTGCTTCCTGGTCTTCGCATAAGCTAGGGCTCGTTCAAAGGCTCCCTGCGCCATGCCGACTGCTTGAGCCGCTACGGTTATTCTGGTGCCGTCGAAAAGCTCCAGCGTGTAATAGAAGCCTTTCCCCTGTTCGCCCACGACGTTGGTTTCAGGCACTTTTAGGTCAGCCATTGAAAGTGAGCCCGTGACGCATGGTTTGATGCCCATTTTGCCGTGCAGTTTTGTTGCTTCCAGCCCGCACATGCCCTTCTCAGCGAGGAATATGCTTTCCCCTCGGTGCGTAGGCTGGACGTTTGGGTCTGATTGGCACAAGATGATGAATGTGTCGGC
>Ga0315280_10000904_pt1 | contig 53413 bp, 52 predicted proteins | sample YL17G06_40_MG_FD_203697 | JGI IMG/M metagenome (GOLD analysis project Ga0315280, IMG submission 203697) | Sediment microbial communities from Yellowstone Lake, YNP, Wyoming, USA - YL17G06_40 | ecosystem: Environmental > Aquatic > Freshwater > Lake > Sediment | place: USA: Wyoming | collected... | reverse complement strand
TTCTTGTTGTCCAGGACATATTTCTTTCTGAGACCGCCAGGCTGGCTGATGTTGTTCTGGCCGGGGCGAGCTTTGCCGAGAAGGATGGGACATTCACCAATACCGAGAGGCGGGTGCAGCTGCTGAGGAAGGCAATAGAGCCGATAGGTGACTCAAGAGCTGACTGGTGGATTACGTGTGAGATTGGGAAGAAGATGGGGGGAAAGGGCTTTGACTTTAATCACTCCTCTGAGATAATGGAAGAGATAGCCTCCCTTACACCGAGCTACGGTGGGATTAGTTATGAGCGACTTGAAGAGGGCGGGTTGCAATGGCCCTGCCCAACCAAAGACCACCCCGGGACACCAATTCTTCATACAAAGCAGTTCACCCGAGGCAAGGGCAGGTTTATCCCCCTGGAGTATAAGCCGCCGATGGAGCTTCCCGATGAGCAATATCCCCTGGTGTTGACTACCGGGCGGAGTCTTTATCATTTTCACACCGGCACCATGACCAGGAAGGTAGAAGGTCTGAACGTATTGAGGAGGGAAGGGATGGTGGAGATAAACCCCGGTGATGCCTCAAAGCTGGGGGTAAGGGATGGTGAAAGGGTGAAGGTAATCTCCCGGCGGGGGGAGGTGGTGACCAGGGCAAAGATAACTGAGGTATCGCCGGTAGGGGTAGTATTCATGACCTTTCACTTTGCCGAGAGCCCGGCAAACATGTTGACCAACCCGGCAGTTGACCCGGTAGCCAAGATACCGGAGTATAAGGTCTGTGCGGTTAGGATTGAGAGGGTTTAGCATGTATAAGATATTGTTGCGACAAGACCTGGTGCCCAATATCCATCTTTTCAAGGTTGCGGCACCGGCGGTAGCCAGGAAGGCTCAGCCGGGGCAGTTTGTCGTTATTAGGATTGATGAAAGGGGCGAGCGTATTCCAATAACCATCGCTGACTGGGATGCGGATGAGGGTAGTGTTACTGTTGTCTTTATGGAAGTAGGGACAACAACTCGCCGGCTAACTTTGTTGAAGGCTGGCGATTATATTGCCGACTTTGTTGGGCCATTAGGTTTACCGTCGCATATTGAGAAGTTTGGCACTGTAGTCTGTGTTGGTGGCTGCTACGGCATAGCCAGCATTATGCCTATTGCCCGGGCGATGAGGGAAGCCGGCAATAAGGTTATCTCGGTTATTGAAGCTAGGAGCAAATACCTGCTCTTTTGGGAGGATGAGCTACGCCGGTTTAGCGACCAATTAATAGTCACCACTGGCGATGGCTCATACGGTGCCAAGGGGTGGGTTATTGAACGATTGAAGGAGATAGCTGACCGTGGAGACAAGGTTGACCTTGTGGTTGCTGTTGGTTGCACCTATATGATGAAGCTCTGCGCCGAGACGACAAGACCGTTTGGCATTAAGACCATTGTTCACCTCAATCCAATAATGGTGGATGGCACCGGGATGTGTGGGTGCTGTCGGGTAGGAGTTGGCGGTGAGACTAAATTTGCCTGTGTTGATGGGCCTGAGTTTGATGGGCACCAGGTGGATTGGGAATTGCTTTTAGCTCGTCAGGCTGCCTATCTAGATGACGAGATACGCTCGCTTGACGAGTGGGAGTGTCGGAGCTGGCATTGAGGGTAATCTATGGCGAAGCTAAATCTTAATCGGGTGCCAATGCCTAGGCAGGACCCTAAGTTACGGGGCAGGAATTTCAACGAGGTTGCTTTAGGTTATAGTTTAGAGCAGGCTAAGGAAGAGGTAAGCCGCTGTATTCAATGTCCCAAGCGTAATTGTGTTGACGGCTGTCCGGTAGGGGTAGATATTCCTGATTTTATCAAGGCTATCGGCGAGGATAATATGCCTGAGGCAGTAAGGATACTCAAGAGCAAGAATAGCTTGCCCGGCATCTGCGGGCGGGTTTGCCCCCAGGAGACCCAGTGCGAGTCTACCTGCTCATTGGCTAAAAAGGGAGCTCCAATTGCCATCGGTCGTTTGGAGCGGTTTGTTGCTGACTGGGAGCGGGCTAATATGCCGAAAGCGAGCTCGCCATCGCCTCAGCCACCGCCGAGTGGTAAAGGGGTGGCGGTGGTTGGCTCGGGACCAGCGGGATTAACTGCGGCGGCTGATTTGGCTAAGCTGGGGCATGGCGTTACCATCTTTGAGGCGCTGCATGTCGCCGGGGGGGTGCTGATGTATGGTATCCCCGAGTTTAGATTGCCCAAGGCTATTGTCCAGGCTGAGGTTGACTATGTTGCTTCTCTGGGGGTAAGGATTGAACTGGACTCGGTGGTCGGTAAGCTCGTTACTATAGACGAGTTGCTGAATAATGGTTATCATGCTGTTTTCCTCGGTACCGGGGCTGGACTGCCCATGTTTTTGAACATCCCCGGTGAGAACCTCAACGGCATATATTCGGCAAATGAATTCCTGACCCGGGTCAATCTGATGAAGGCATACCTATTTCCTGAGTATGACACCCCGGTAAAGATAGGTAAAAGGGTGGCAGTAGTTGGTGGCGGCAATGTGGCGATGGACTCGGCCAGATGTGCCCTCAGGCTTGGTGCTGAGATAGTCTATATTGTTTATCGTCGTTCTGAGGCGGAGATGCCAGCCCGCCGGGAGGAGGTGGAGAATGCCAGGGAGGAGGGCATCCAGTTTAAGCTCTTGACCAATCCCAAAAAGTTTCTGGGCAACGAGCAGAACTGGGTGGTTGGCATGGAATGCTATGAGATGGAGCTAGGCGAGCTTGATGACAGCGGTCGGCGCCGTCCGGTGGTTAAGCCGGGAAGCGAGTTTACCATTGATGTTGATGAGGTAATAGTTGCTCTGGGCACCACCCCCAACCCCCTCATTGCCTCTACCACGCCCGGTCTGGAGACGACCAAGCGGGGGACGGTGGTGGCTGATGAGGCGACGGGTAAGACAGTTAAAGACAAGGTGTGGGCTGGTGGTGATATAGTTACCGGTGCGGCTACGGTGATTTCTGCCATGGGCGCCGGCAAGCTCGCCGCCGCCGATATTGATAAGTATCTGAGGGGATAAATAAGAGAGAGGAGTGAGGGGGGCGCTGCACTATTTAGATACTTGTTTGCACCAATCCTTAAAATATAGTTCCATTCGCGCAATCTCATCGTCTGGAAGAACACCATTATGAGCGATGGTATTCCTTAAGTTTTCAAGTTCTCCTAATCTCAACACGACGAAATTAATATCTCCAATATAACTAATGAAATAGTCTTGATATTTTCTTATGAGTGTTACAAGGTCTCCCCAGTCTATATAATTCAGTTCATCCGCACCACGTGAAGCTAACCACTTGTTTTTCTCCTCACGGTTTTTTAGATTGGTATACTTATGTTTCATTCCAGAAGAAGCTGCCTTCTCCCACCAATGGTCACCTAATTTATCCTTGAGCACTTTTCGTATTAAGTTACGTACTGAATTCTCCAAACAGTGTAGTGCTACATATACCTGCCCCATCTTATAGGCATTTGCGATATCAGTGGTTTTTAATAATGGAGTGTTAGATACGTCGAGACGCTCTCGTATGATTTCTTCAGGTGATGGGGAAGGGGGTAATAAGTTTGCATATTGAGAACGATATTTTATAAGTGCGGTGCGGTGTAGCCTGAAAGATTTGTAACTATGACCTACCGTTATATCTCTAAGCCTGCGCAGATTTCTCCTTAAGATAGTTTGATTAGGAATACTCAGGCTAACGTCTCTAAAGCAGCGAATAATATCGGACATAAGGCAATCTTCTTTGCCTTGAATATCTGTTGAGAACCAGATAAAAAGTTTGGCATAGTCTACCTGTTTGAAATTGGTAGTGTCCGTATTATCAAGAATTTGATTAAGTGTAATATTACTAGCCATTAAACATTTCTATAGTACTTTGCGTTCTTGCCTACACCTGTTCTTTCAAGTTCATGACTCTTCTTAAAGAGATTAATTAAAACGGCTGAGATAACCTTACTCTCGTACCTTACACCTTTCTTTAATAGCTGCTCCTGAACGTCTGGACGTGTTCTCAGGTCTTTAAAAAATCCTTCACTAATTAGCTCACGAACCTTTTCAGTGCATGCGGGTCCAGCTTTGGGTTTTACAGTTCTAGTTCGCTTAGGGGCAACTTCTTTTTCGTCTTTCCTCTTTGCTTCGGGAGGTAAAGAAGAAAACGTTTTCCAGTTTTGTATCATTGAATTATACTGGTCAAGGTATTTCTCTACAAATTCCTGAGGCCCTTCTAATTGCAGGGTTCCTTCTTTAAGATTGATAACTGCTTTGACTGTGTCCACCTTTCCACCTCCTAAAAGGCTATTTAGTTTACATATTAATTATACCACATACATCCCATTTATGGGGTGTCTAAGAGGGGCTTTAGCCCCTCTTTTTAATTTTCTTCCCCCTCTCCTTTAGGAGAGGGGGTCAGGGGGTGAGGTAGAAGAAGTGGTGTTTGCCAATGTTTTTCTTCCCACCCACCCGCCCATATGGTTTCGCCTGTTAAATATCCTCATAAATCCTCTTCTTTTTAGCCAGAAATTCTAGTAGAATAGGCTTGTGGCAAAAGAGGATGTAACCCCTATCCGCCAGCAATACCTCAGGATTAAGCGAAGGTACCCCGAGGCGATTGTCTTCTTCCGCCTGGGCGATTTCTATGAGACCTTTGACGAGGATGCCAGAATTGCCTCGCGGGAGCTTGAGATTGTCCTGACCTCAAGGGAGATGGGGAAGGGGCACCGCGTGCCGATGGCGGGCATTCCGTATCATGCTTTAGATAACTACCTGGCAAGATTAATCAATCGCGGCTATAAGGTGGCTATCTGTGAGCAGATGACCAAGGCGAGTGAGACTAAGGGGCTGGTTCAGCGTGAGGTCATTCGCCTGGTAACACCGGGCACGGTGGTTGAGCCGAGCTTACTTGATAGCAAGAGCAATAACTATCTGCTCAGCCTGGTCCTGGGTGGGGAGGAGGTGGGCATAGCCTATGTTGACATAACTACCAGCGAGTTTGCCGCCACCCAGCTTCCATTCCATCGCGCCGTTCCTGAGCTGGAGCGATTAAAGCCCTCGGAGGTTATTGCTGGCAAGGGTGCCGATTTATCAATGGTCAAGCTAACTGTTCCGGTGACCCGCCTTGACGATTACTGGTTTGAGCTTGAGGTTGCCCAGAAGACAATGCTTGACCACTTCGGCGTGGCTACCCTTGACGGCTTTGGCTGTTCCCATCTGCCTCTGGCAGTAAGCGCCGCCGGGGCTATTATTCACTATATTCAGGAGACGCAGAAGGGGGTTCTGGGACAGCTAAGTCGCCTCGCCACCTATTCTACTGAATCATTTATGGCGCTGGATGAACAGACCCAGAGAAACCTCGAGCTTTTCTCTAGCAGCCGCTCGGGGAGTGTTGGTGGCTCGCTGCTATCTATTATTGACCTGACCAGGACGGCCATGGGGGGGAGGTTATTGAAGCGGTGGCTGGGTCAGCCCCTGCTTGATATTGCCGAGCTGAACAAGAGGCAGGATGCCATCGGCTGGTTTTATGATAATACCCTGGCTCGCAGCCAGACCATATCCTTGCTCGGCGATGTGGCTGACCCGGAGCGCTTGATTAATCGGATAAAGGGTGGCATTGCCGCCCCGCGTGAGCTGGTTAGTCTGCGCCGAAGCCTGGAGGTAATACCAAAGCTCAGGCAGGTGCTTGAGCCGGCAGATTGGCTCAGGGATGAGCTAAAGCCCTGCCCTGAGGTGGTTGACCTGATTTCCCGTGCCATAGTTGACCAGCCAGACGAGGGTGGGGTGGTGAGGGGAGGTTTCTCCGAGGAATTAGATAATCTTCGTCAGGCATCAAAGAATGCCAAGCAGTACCTGGCTGACCTTGAGCGCAAGGAGAGAGAAAGGACTGGAATTAAATCGTTGAAGGTTGGTTTTAACAAGGTCTTTGGTTACTATATTGAGGTATCCAAGCCCAATCTGCCCCAGGTGCCTCAGGACTATATCAGGAAGCAGACGCTGGTTGGTGGCGAGCGTTTCTTTACGCCGGAGCTAAAGGAGTATGAGTCATTAATTCTGAATGCCGAGGACAGGATTGCCGAGCTTGAGGGACAAATATTCCGTCAGGTATGTAATCAGGTGGGGGCGGGAAGCGAGCGCATCTCGGCTTCAAGCCTTGCTCTGGCTAATATAGATGTTTTCTCCAGTCTGGCTGAGGTAGCCGTGCGCTATAGTTATGTCCGACCCAAGTTGACCACAGATAGCGAGATAGTTATTTCCGAGGGGCGCCACCCGGTGGTGGAGAGGAGTTTGCTTGAGGGCAGTTTTGTCCCCAATGATGTTTATCTATCCAACGGTGATGCCCAGCTTATTGTCCTTACCGGTCCCAATATGTCGGGCAAGTCAACCTATCTGAGGCAGGTAGCCTTGATTGTGCTTCTGGCTCAGATTGGCAGCTTTGTGCCAGCAGAATCGGTAACTATCGGCATCGTTGACCGCATCTTTACCCGCATTGGCGCCAGGGAAGACCTCCCCGCCGGTCAGTCCACCTTTATGGTGGAGATGGTGGAGACGGCCAATATCCTGAACAATGCCACCCCCCGCTCCCTGATTATTCTTGACGAGATTGGGCGGGGCACCAGCACCTACGACGGACTTTCCATTGCCCGCGCCGTCGCCGAGTATATCCACAGCTACCCGCGGCTTGGTGCCAAGACCCTATTTGCCACCCATTACCACGAGCTGGTGGAGCTAGCCAGCTTCCTGCCCAGGGTGAAGAATTTTAATGTTGCCGTAAGTGAGGAGGGTGGGGAGGTTACCTTTCTTTACAAGATTGTGCCCGGTGGCGTTGACAAGAGCTACGGTATTCATGTGGCTAAGCTCGCCGGTCTGCCCAAATCGGTGGTGCACCGTGCCCGGGAGGTCTTGGAGGAGCTAGAGGAGGGTAGCAGAACCCTAGCTGAGAGCTCACATAAAGCCAAAAGGCGCTCCCAAAAGCCACCGTCTATCCAAATACCCTTGTGGGAGCAAAAATCGCCGCTTTTAGAGGAATTAGAAAAGCTGGACATAGACTCCTTAACCCCGCTTGAAGCCATCACCAAGCTCTACGAGCTGCAGAAGAAGGCGAGGGAGGGGTAGGATTATTTAATAACCCCATCCCCTGTCTCCCCTTCCCCTTAGCAAGGGGAAGGGGAATATATAGAAAGAGGGGGCTAGCGCCCCCTCTAAACTTCCCTATATTTGCGGGGTTAAAGGGGCATTAGCCCTTCAAAAAAACAAATTCCCCAAGCGGGTGCTTAAAAGTGGGGCTTACACAGAATCTCCCTGATTTTGAGGTCAAAGAAGTCGTGGGTATTGACTGGCTTCAGCACTACGGCGGTATCTGCGCCCCGGCTGCTGCCAGCAATGGCAATAACATCCTCATCGGTGTGCACCAGTCCACTGTCGGCTGCCATCATTGATATCTCACAGACTACCTTCATCCCTTGACCAAAGATGCGGAGCGTATCGGCGATTATATCGCCGAGGGCAGGCATATTGTATTTACTGCGCATAGCTCGGCTCAGCCCGCCAAAGGCATGGGTGGTGGTGAGGATTACCCCGCCTTTACTCTCAACGAGCTTCCTGTTCTCCTCGGTGAATTCCTGGGTATCAGGTTCACGCATGCCAGTAACATGGCTGACCACAATGACCTTTAATCCTTGAAATGCCTCCATAGCTCTTACTGCGGTATCGCCTCTAGTTGATGCTAACACTATTGTTTTGATACCCAGTTCCTGCGCCCGCTGCTTAGCGATGCGGAGCACCTCGTCAGTATTCTCACTACCTGGCTTTTCAAAATATACCGTCTTTACTTTCATTTCTATGTCTCCTCCTGCTATGCTTCTGACCGATTCTTGGATATTATAACTACATTGCCTAGCTCTATCCAGTATGATATAGTTTGGGTAATGGCAGCCGAGATTGAGTTTATTCCTGAGGGCACGGTTACCTCGCCTGAGGGTTTTTTTGCCGGTGCCACCAGCGCCGGGATAAGTAAAAAAGCCAAAAATAAGCCAGACGTCGGTATTCTCTTTTCTGAGGCGCCGTGTGTAGCGGCAGGCGTTTTTACCACCAACCGGATTAAGGCAGCCCCGGTGGTTCTATCTCAAAAAAGGCTAAAGCAGGGGAGGGCTCTGGCGGTGGTGGTGAATAGCGGCTGCGCCAATGCCTGCGTCGGCGAGAGGGGTATTAGGGATGCGGCTAAGATGGCAGGGTTGGTCGCCGAGGGCATTGGCATTTTACCCGAGGATGTCCTTGTCGCCAGCACCGGCGTCATTGGTGTGCCGCTACCGATGAAGCGAATAGCAAGTGCCATTGAGCAGGTTATCCTCTCCCGTGACGGCGGTCATGAGTTGACAAGGGCAATAATGACCACTGATACCTTTGCCAAGGAAACGGCGGTCAGGGTCAGGGTGGGGAATAGTGAGTTTACCATTGGCGGGGTGGCTAAGGGTTCGGGGATGATTCACCCTGACCTGGCAACATTGCTCTGCTTCCTCACCACCGATGCCGCCGTCGAGAAGGACTTTCTTCAAGAGGCCTTGAAAAAGGCGGTGGACATCTCGTTTAATATGGTTTCTATTGACGGGGACACCAGCCCCAATGATATGGTGCTGCTCATGGCTAATGGTCTGGCAGGAGGCAGTGCGCCGGCTGACGCCTTTGAGCGGGGTCTGGAAACGGTGTGTGTTCACCTGGCTAAGTGCATTGCTCGGGATGGGGAGGGGGCAACCAAGCTTATTGAGGTAATAGTTAATGGTGCCCGTAGTTTGGCTGAGGCAAGGTTGGCGGCGAGGACAATAGTAGGCTCGCTTCTGGTGAAGGCAGCGGTTCATGGCGCTGACCCCAATTGGGGGCGGATTATGGCAGCATTGGGGCGGAGCGGGGTGGAGGTGGTGGAATCAAAGACTGACCTTTATATTGGTGATATCGCGGTGGTAAAGGCGGGCAGACCTTTGCCCTTTAATAAGCGGGGTGTAATTAAGCTATTGAAGGGGAAAGAGGTGTCTATAAGCTTGAATCTTAACCTTGGCTCTGGCAGTGCCACCGCCTGGGGTTGCGACCTGTCTGAGGAATATGTCACTATTAATAGTCGATATATGACATAAAATGGGTAATAAATTGGGCAAGGTTATTGTGGTTAAAATTGGTGGTGCCGCCATGGGTAGTCATGACACCACTACTGAGGACATAGTCTATCTTCAGGGGCAGGGTAAATCGCTGGTTATCGTCCACGGCGGTGGTAAAGTAATAACCGATTGGCTGGAGAGGCAAGGCGTTACTACCCGATTCGCCCACGGCGAGCGGGTGACTGATGAGGCGACCCTTGAGGTGGTAATCTCAGTCTTGGCTGGGCTGGTCAATAAGGAGATTGTTGCCGGCATAAATAGCCTTGGTGGAAGGGCGGTTGGTATTAGTGGTGTGGACGGGGGTTTGATTCAAGGCAGGATTAAGGACAAAGAGCTGGGCTATATTGGTGAGGTGGTGGGGGTAAATCTAGCTCCGCTGGAGGCACTACTAGAATCTGGCTATATCCCGGTAATAGCCCCGGTTAGTCTTAATGCTGGTGAGCCAGGTAAGGCACCGATGGTGCTTAATATCAACGCCGATGCTGTTGCTGGTGAAGTTGCTGCCGCTATTGGTGCTGACAGGCTTATCATCTTGACTGATGTAGTTGGCGTCTGCGACCAATCAGGCAATTTGCTGCCTCGCTTATCACCCGATGAAGCTGAGGCTTTATTGGCTTCAGGGGTGGCTTCAGGGGGGATGATTCCCAAGATTAAAGCCTGCCTCAGAGCCTTGTCTGGAACTTCAATTACTCGTATTATAGATGGTCGTCAGCCGCATGCCTTGCTCCGGGAAATGGAAGGACGTGGTGAGGGGACAACAATAAAGCATTTCACGCTTTCCAAATAGAATCTACACCGGGAGGCTAAAGGATGGATCAGGAAGAATTTGAAGAATCTATAAAACGACTGGTTAAATGGTTCTTTAAATCGTTTCTTAAATGGTACTTTTTGATAGGACTTGGATCATTTCTCTTTGTAATGGCAGTCCTGCTGCTAGCTCAATTCACAGAAGATTGGACGATTGGAGCAATTGTCATTATAGTCGCGCTAGTGCTCCTAACTATAATCAGAGCAACTCGCAAATCTTAAGTTGATAAACAATCTCACCGAATAGGGAGGGAGGAGGCAACTGTGCAAGAACTAAAAGTTGACCACTACTATGAAGAGAGGGACTATAAAGGATATAGATGGTTAAAGGTAGCCCTGATGGGTGAAACTCAATGTCCCAAATGTGGTTTCGTTCAAAGCTACACTTTCTCATGGCGACCTTGGTGGGGCAAGAGGGTGGAGGTGGGCAGGACTCTTCAGATGCTAATGGCGGAGGCTTACGCCACTGAATACATAAATAAGGGAGCCGTAGACGAAAGCGACCTAGACAGACTTTTGAGCATCGCCTGTCACGTTGTTACATTACACTGGATGCTACATCGGGAGATGAAGGGAGAAAGCCTTCCCTATTGGATACAAGAAAAAGCCGTAGAATGGGTAGATTGGGTAGAAAGTTTAAAAACCACTTGATGCAGGAAAAAAATGAATAACTGGCGGGAGCTTGAGCGCAAATACTTTATGAATGTTGTTGAGCGTGTGCCCTTAACTATAGTCAGGGGGCAGGGGGCACGGGTTTGGGATGAAGATGGGCGGGAATACCTTGACTTTGTTGGTGGCTGGGCAGTCAATAGCCTGGGGCACTGCCATCCCGTGGTTACCCAGGCAATAACTGAGCAAGCACACCTACTCATTCAGGCATCAAATCAGTTCTATACCATTCCTCAAATTCGCCTGGCTGAGCTTTTAGTCCAGAATAGCTGTCTGGATAAAGTCTTCTTTAGCAATAGCGGCGCTGAGGCTAATGAGGGAGCAATAAAGCTAGCCCGGCGTTATGGGCAGCTCTATCTTGGTGGGGCCTATGAGGTTATTACCACCCTCGGTTCCTTTCATGGTCGCACTCTAGCTATGGTGGCGGCTACCGGTCAAGCAAAGTTCCAGAAGCCATATCCTCCCCTCCCCACCGGCTTTGTCAATGTGGAGTATAACAATATTGATGCCATAAAGTCAGCCACTACTAATAAGACCTGTGCCATGATGGTGGAACCTGTGCAGGGAGAAGGGGGTGTCAACATACCTGATGATAGTTATCTGCCAGCAATAAAAGCCTGGTGCGACCAGAAGGGCATCCTGCTCATCCTGGATGAGGTTCAGACTGGCATGGGTCGGGCTGGCACGCTCTTTGCCTACGAGCAATATGGTGTTGAACCTGATATAATGACGCTGGCTAAGGGTTTGGCTAGTGGTGTTCCTATTGGGGCTATTCTGGCTAAAGAAAGGGTGGCGGTGTTCGCCCCTGGGGAGCACGGTTCTACTGTCGGTGGTAATCCATTAGCCTGTGCTGCTGGCTATGCTACACTAAAATTTATCATTGATAATGATATACCAGGGAAGGTAAAGGCAGTGGGCCAGTATCTTATTGCCGGGCTGGAGGGCTTGAGACAGAAGTTCCAGCTTATCACCGATGTCCGGGGGCGGGGGCTATTGGTGGCGATGGAGTTTGACAGCGATATTGCCCAGTCTTTGGTGATGGCTTGCCTTGAGCGGGGGTTATTGGTTAACCGGGTAAAGCCCAACGCCTTGCGCTTTATACCCCCCCTGATTATCGGCAACAAAGAGGTTGATGAGGCACTGGGCATTTTGGACAAAGCGCTAGCTAGTACGGCAAAGTAATGGAGAGTTTAAGAGAGGCAGAGCCTCTCTTAAAAAACTACCTCCCCCTCTCCTTTCTAAGGAGAGGGGGATAAAGGGGGAGAGGTTAAACGTGTCAGATAAAGTAGTGCTGGCTTATAGTGGTGGGTTAGACACATCAGTAGCTATCAGGTGGCTCAAGGAGAGGTATAACCTTGATGTTATTGCCCTTAATGTTAATGTTGGCAGCGAGCGGGATTTTTCCGCGGTTCGGCAGAAGGCACTTAAAGTTGGTGCAGTGAAGGCGTTGGTGGTGGATGCCAAGGAGTTATTTGTTAACCATTTTATCTTTCCGGCATTACAGGCAGACGCTCTCTATGAGGGGCAGTATCCTCTGGCTACTGCCCTGGCTCGTCCGCTGATGGCGAAATTGCTGGTGGATACCGCTCTCAAGGAGGAGGCTTCGGCGGTAGCCCATGGCTGCACCGGCAAAGGGAATGACCAGGTAAGGTTTGATGTGGGCATCGCTACTCTGGCACCCGGCCTCAAGATTATCGCTCCGGCTCGGGAGTGGGGCATGACCCGGGAGGAGACGATAAAATATGCCCAGCGTTATAGGATTCCAGTGCCGATTACTGCCTCCAGTCCCTATTCCATTGATGAGAACCTGTGGGGGAGGAGTATTGAGTGCGGGGTTCTGGAAGACCCCTGGGTTGAGCCACCGGCGGATGTTTTTGCCTGGACAAAATCACCCAGTGATGCCCCAGATGAGCCATGCTATGTAGAGATTGGCTTTGAGCAGGGCATCCCGATTAGTCTTGATGGTCAAAAGGCGGACGGGGTTAGCTTAATCCAGCGTCTCAATCAACTAGCTGGCGAGCACGGGGTAGGCAGGATTGACCACGTGGAGGATAGGCTGGTGGGGATAAAATCAAGGGAAATCTATGAAGCGCCAGCGGCTACATTATTGCTCCAGGCGCACCAGGCTTTGGAGGCAATGACCCTGTCTAAAGACCAGCTACGGTTTAAGCAGAAGGTGGCTATAGAATATGCTGACCTCATTTATAATGGTCTATGGTTTAGCTCACTCCGAGAGAACCTGGCGGCTTACGTGGACTCGTCCCAGCGCTTTGTTACCGGAACGGTGAGACTCAAGCTGTTTAAAGGAAGTTGTAGTGTGGTGGGGAGGAAATCTCCTTACTCACTATATCGCCATGAGCTGGCTACCTATGACAAGGGTGACCAGTTTGACCAGAGTGCCGCCGTTGGTTTTATCCACCTCTGGGGTCTACCTGCCCGGACGCAAGCCCGGGTGCAGGGTAAAAAGGGAAAAGAAAGGTAGTAAATGAGCCATATTAGGGGTCGCTTTAAGAAGGCGGCGGATAGATTGGTAACTGAATATACTGCCTCTATCCCCTTTGACTGGCGGTTATACCCCTATGACATTGCCGGCAGTATTGCCCACGCCGGGATGCTGGCAAAGCAGGGGATAATTTCACAAAAAGAGGCTGAAACGATAATTAAGGGGCTAAAGTCTATCCAGAGGGAGATAGAGCGGGGCGAGTTTCAGTTTAAGCCGGAGCTTGAGGATATTCATATGAATATTGAAGCCCGTTTAATTGAGAAGGTGGGTGAGGTGGGGGGCAAGCTCCACACCGCTCGCTCCAGGAATGACCAGGTGGCTCTGGATTTACGCCTTTTTGCCAGGGATGCAATCTCAAATACCTTAAGTAAGCTGAGGGAATCTCAGCGAGCACTAATCAGCCTGGCTGAAGCCAATAAGGATGTAATTATCCCCGGCTATACCCATCTTCAGCCGGCACAGCCGGTTTTGCTGGCTCACCACCTTCTTGCCTATTTTGAGATGTTCCAGCGTGATTTCAGCCGATTCAGCGATTGCCTGAAACGTACTGATGTCCTTCCTTTGGGCAGTGGTGCCCTTGCTGGCGTAACCTATAATATTGACCGTGAGTTTTTAGCCACTGAGCTGGGCTTTAACCGCATAAGCCAAAATAGTATGGATGCTGTCTCGGATAGGGATTTTGTTTTGGAGTATGAAGCGGCGGCGAGCCTGTGTATGATGCATCTGTCACGACTGGCTGAGGAGGTTATTCTATGGTCTTCAGCCGAGTTCAATTTTATTGAGCTTGATGAGGCTTATGCCACCGGTTCAAGCATTATGCCCCAGAAGAAGAACCCGGATGTTGCCGAGCTGGCTCGGGGTAAGACGGGAAGGGTCTATGGCAAACTCATGGCTCTACTGACAACGATGAAGGGTCTTCCCCTGTCCTATAACAAGGATATGCAGGAAGATAAGGAGGGCTTCTTTGATACTGTAGACACCATACTATCTACCTTGGAAGTATTTACTGGCATGATAAAAAGCCTGCGGATTAAGACCGAAAATACCAGGCGGGCGGTTGAGCGTGGCTACATCCTAGCTACTGACCTGGCTGACTACCTGGTCAAAAAGGGTGAAGCCTTCCGCACTGCCCATGCTCTTGTGGCTAGGCTGGTGAGCTATGCTATAGAAAAGAATAAGCCATTTAGTGAGCTCAGCCTGGCTGAATATAAAAAATTCTCTCCCCGATTTGACCGGGATGTCTATTCCATCACTGTAGAATCATCTATTGCTGCCAGGGATATTGTTGGGGGGACTGCACCCAAACAGGTAGCGCAGGCGTTAGCTGCAGCTAAGAAAATAATCGGAGCTAGGGGTGGGAGGTAACCCTCAGGTCAAGCTTGCCCCGTCTATTCTCTCCGCCGATTTCAGCCGGTTGGGGGAGCAGGTAGCTGAAGCCACCAAGGCCGGCGCCGATTATATTCATGTTGATGTTATGGACGGGCGTTTTGTCCCTCAGATAACCATTGGCGCCCCGGTGGTGGCGGCGGTTCGTAAGTGGACAAACCTCCCTCTTGATGTCCATCTTATGATTGAGGCACCGGAGCATCAAATCAGTCAGTTTGCTGACGCCGGGGCTGACATCATCACCGTTCATATTGAAGCCTGTCCCTATATTCACCAAGTGGTGCAGGCGATTAAGGGGATGGGGGTTAAGGCGGGGGTATCTCTCAACCCGGAGACACCGATAGAGGCGCTTAAGGAGGTTCTTCCTTCTGTTGATTTAGTCTTGGTTATGACCGTCAATCCCGGCTTTAGCGGGCAGCCCTTTATTGAGGGGATGCTGGGCAAGATAGCCCAATTGCGTGCTGAACTTGATGAGAAGGGTTTAACTGCTGAGCTGGAGGTGGATGGTGGCATTAATGCTGAGGTTGCCCCCAGAGTGGTGAAGGCTGGGGCTAGGGTATTAGTGGCTGGTGCCGCCGTGTTTAATTCGGAACAAACGGTAAACGAAGCCCTCAAAAAGATAAGGGCTAGCCTGCTTTAGCCATTTTATGCTGGCTGCGCAGGCACCTGGTGCACAGGTTTAGCCGTTTTGTCTGCCCCTCTATGGTGAGCGTAACCGGGTGAATATTGGGCACCCAGCGGCGCTTGGTATGACGCTTAGAGTGGCTCACATTATGACCGAACTGGGGTGATTTGCCACATAAATCACACTTCAATATTGCTCTCCTTTGACTATTTAACAAATTTACTGTAGAATTCCGTGCACAATATTAACATAGGTAGGCAATTGTGGCAAGGACTGATGAAAGGGGACAGGCCAATTCTATCTCCGGGCAAGATTTAAGGGGAATGTTTACCGCCGCTACTGGCTGGCTGGAGAAGTGCGCTGCCGATATTGATGCCCTGAATGTCTTTCCTGTGCCTGACGGGGATACCGGGACTAACATGCTGCTTACCATGCGTTCCTCTCTGGAGGAAGCCTGCCGGGCTTCTGACGACTGTGGTGCTTCAGTGGTAGCTCAAGCTATGGCTAGGGGGGCACTGATTGGGGCTCGGGGTAACAGCGGGGTAATCCTGTCGCAGATCTGGAATGGTTTGGCTCAGGGCTTGGAAGGTAAGGAAACGATTACTGGCAGTGACTTAGTTAATGCCCTGCTCCGGGCATCAACAGTGGCGTATAAAGGGTTAAGCAATCCTGTAGAGGGGACTATTCTTACCGTAATTAGAGAGGCAGCCGCGGCTGCCCAGGCACATGCGGGTGCGGGTAATGTTAGTGACGATGTGGTCTCGGTCTTGGAAGCTACGGTTAATGCTGCCAGGGAGTCGGTGGCTAATACCCCCACCCTTCTGCCTGTACTGAGGGAGGCGGGGGTGGTGGATGCTGGTGGGCAGGGTCTATACACCCTCTTTGAGGGTGCCCTTCACTACCTTAAGGGCGAGGTGGAGCAGTTGAAACTGCGCAAGCCGTGGTTGATTGCTTCAAGCGTACCGCTTGCGGCTAAGGTTCCCCAGATGGTTGGTGTCGCCGAAGTGCCCTACGGGTACTGCACCAATTTTGTGATTAAGGGGCAGGGACTTGACCCAGATAAGCTCAGGGAGAGGCTGGGAAAGAGGGGGCAATCGGTTATTGTAATTGGTGATGATTCGGCAGTCAGGGTTCATATTCATACCTTAGACCCCGGCGAGATTATGCACTATGTTGTCTCCTTGGGTACTTTGCACGAGATAAGTATACGCAATATGGATGAGCAGCACCGGGACTTCTTGGAGATGCAGAAAGAGAGGATGCCGGCGGTTGATATTGCTATTGTGGCTGTGGTGTCTGGGGAGGGTCTGAGTAATGTTTTCACCAGCCTGGGGGCAACAGCTATCGTCCCCGGTGGACAGACAATGAATCCCAGCACTAAGGATTTGCTCCAGGCGGTGGAGGTGGTGGCTTCGGGAAAGGTTATTATTTTGCCTAACAATAAGAATATAGTGCTTACCGCCAATCAAGTTCAGTCATTGACCACCAAAACGATTAAGGTGGTACCGGCAAAAACAATTCCCCAGGGAGTAGCTGCGCTCTTAGCCTTTGATTATGAGGCTGACCTGGAAACGAACGTTCAGAATATGGACCGGGCGGCATCAGCGGTAAAGTCTATTGAGGTTACCCGGGCAATACGCTCAGCCCGGCTAGATGGATTTGACATTAAGAGGAAGCAGGCAATCGGCTTTTTGGATGGAGACCTGGTAGCGGTGAGTGATAAGCCTGAGGATGTTCTTAGTGAGGTACTGGCTAGGGTGAATCTGGATGAGGCTGAGGTTATTACCATCTACTACGGGGCTGATACCACACCCACTGACGCGGAGCAGGTCGGCGCTCTTGTCCGTAAAAAATACCCCCAGCTTCAGCTTGAGGTAATTCAAGGCGGTCAGCCTCATTATAATTACATTGTTTCTTTGGAGTAGGGGTTATTATGGCGGTAAAGATTGTCACCGATAGTCTAGGTGACATACCCTCCGAGGTAGATAGAGAGCTGGGAATCACTGTAGTCCCGCTTAATGTTCATTTTGGCACCCAGACCTTCCGTGATGGCATTGACCTGGCTACTGAGCAGTTCTACGATAAACTAGCCCACAGCAAAATCTTTCCCACTACTACAGTACCACCCCTTAGCGTGTTTGTTAATACCTATGATAAGCTGGCTGAGGATACAGACGAAATCGTCGTCATTACCTTCTCCCATAAGCTCGGTGCTGGCTATGCTACCGCTGTGGAGGCTAAAGAGCTGATGAAGCGGGAGTGCCGGGTTGAGGTGGTTGATTCGCAATGGGCGGTTATGGCACAGGGGCTGATAGTTATTGCTGCGGCTAAGGCAGCTCGGGCTGGGGCTAAACTTGATGAAGTGGTGGATATAACTCGCCGCAATATCCCCCGGGCTGACGTTCGTATGGTTTTTGATACCTTAGAATACCTGAATCGGGGCGGGCGCATTGGCAAAGCCCAGGCTTTTCTAAGTTCAGTGCTTAAGGTGAACCCTATCCTTGGTATAAGGGATGGTGAGGTCTATCCCTTCGCTCGGGAGCACTCCCGGACTAAGGCAATAGATTACTTATATAACTTTGCTACTAGCTTTTCCCGCATAGAGGGGATGGCAGTAGAGGATGCCACCACCCCAGACGAGGCAGATGAACTGGTCAAGCGGCTGAGGTCTAAGTTTCCCAAACAGCGTATCTACCGGTCAAAGGTCAGCCCGGTAGTAGGGGCGCACGTTGGCCTCCATGTTCTGGCAGTATCTGTGCTGGGGGACAAACTGTGACAGTTAGGGTTGTTACCGATAGCGTGGCTGATTTGCCGTCTCAGGTGGTTAAAGAGCTAGGGATTACGGTAATTCCGCTACTTGTTCGCTTTGGCGAAAGGCTTTACCGTGATGGCATTGACCTGACTGCTGATGAGTTCTACGATATGCTCGCCCGAAGCAAGACCTTTCCGGTTACTTCAGTACCATCGCCGGCAACCTTTGCCGAGGCATATGATAAGCTGGCTGAGGAGACAGATGAAATCCTGGCTATTATTGTTAGCTCTAGGCTCAGTGGTACCTATGAGGTGGCGTTACAAAGTATAGGGCTGATGAAGCGGAAGTGCCGGGTGGAAGTTGTGGACTCACGGTGGGCTACTATGGCGCTGGGGTTTATAGTAATGAAGGCGGCTAGGGCAGCAAACGCTGGGGCTAAACTTGATGAGGTGATGGAGGTAACTCGAAACACCATTCCTCGTGTAGATTTTCTCTCCACCTTTGATACACTAGAGTATCTCAGGAGGGGTGGGCGCATTGGCAGGGCACAGACACTTCTGGGGTCGATGCTGAAGATAAACCCACTCATCACCCTGAGAGACGGTGTGGTTCAGCCTGCGGGCAGAACACGCTCTCGGGCTAAGGCAATAGACCGCTTATACGAGTTTGCTACCAGCTATTCCTATATTGAGGAGATGGCGGTGGAGGATACTGCCTGCCCTGATGATGCTGAGGCGCTGGTGGAGCGGCTTAGCTCTATATTTTCCCGGGAGCGTATCTATCGGTCTAAAATGACCCCGGCAATCGGGACTCATACCGGTCCCGGTCTCCTGCTGGTAGCTATATTGGGGGACAAGGGGTAGTTATTGAGCCGTCTATTCGCCTCGGCGAATGGAGACGAAGCCGTGTCAATAAATGTTGAGCCTCTGCAGAAGATTCTCCAGCTTGAGGGTGAGAAGGGTTATCTAGATTTAGCGGTAATCGGTGGTTTGGATAGATTCCTTCGCCGCTGGGCAGGTCAAGCCGTAGAGTCAATAACCAGCCCCCAGCTTTTGCGCCAATTTCATCGGCTTCAGTTGATTAATTCCAACTATGCTTCTTTGACCAAGCAGCAGCGCAGGGAGTGGGTAAACGAGGTGCTCGCCTTTTTGCCTGAGCTGGAGCGAGTTGAAGCCGAGAAGTGTGAGGTCAAGCTGCCGGAGGAGGGCATTATGCCGCCCGCGGTGGCTAGCCGGCGACCTTTGGGGGTAAAGGGGCAGAGGGTGGCAAGCCAATCTATTGACTTGCCAATTACTACGCTTAGGGGGGTTAGCACCAGTCTGGCGGCCAAGTTCAAACGCTTGGGGGTGGAAACGATTCGTGACTTGCTCTATTTCTTCCCCCACCGCCACCTTGACTATAGTCAAAGGAAGTATATCTCCCAGCTTACTGAGGGGGAGGAGCAGACGGTTATTGCTAACGTGTGGCAGGCTCAGGTGACTATGCCTGGTGGCAGGCGGAGCACTGAGGCTATTGTTGGCGATGAGACCGGTAATGTCAGGGTGGTATGGTTTAATAATCCCTACCTGGCAAAGAAGCTGCCAACTAATACCCGGGTGGTTCTTAGTGGCAGGGTGGGCTTATTTAGTGGACGGCATGTGTTTGAATCCCCGGAGTGGGAGCTATTGGAGGATAAGGAGCTGATTCACACCGGGCGCTTGGTTCCTCTCTATCCCCTTACCCAGGGATTGCACCCCCGCCAGGTGAGGAAACTAATGAAACAGGTTGTTGACCAGTGGGCATGGCAGGTAGGGGACTTTTTGCCCACCGAGCTGAGGCAGCGGTGTGACCTGCTTGAGCTGCCTCAGGCGATAGTCCAGGCTCACTATCCCGAGAGTGAAGCCGCTAAGGACAAGGCAAGGGTCTGTCTGGCGTTTGGCGAGCTTTTTCTACTTCAATTGGGGGTGCTGACCAGAAAGCGCGACTGGCAGGAGAGCCAGCCGGGCAACTCGTTTAATGTCAAGACACCGGCGCTAGGTACCTTTCTTGGCTCTTTACCCTTTAAGCTAACTGAGGCTCAGCACCGAGCGCTTGGTGAGATACTAGCTGACCTTAAGAAGCCAAGACCGATGTCCAGATTGTTGCAGGGGGAGGTAGGCAGTGGCAAGACCGTAGTCGCTACTGCCGCCTTGCTTGTTGCCGCTGCCAGTGGCTATCAGGGGGCATTCATGGCGCCAACTGAAATCCTGGCTGAGCAGCATTTCGCTAACGTCTGCCAGCTTCTATCTAGAGCTGGTCATCAGGTGGTAGGGGAAGACAACCTGAGCAGTTACTCCGGACTGTTGTCTCGTCCGCTTACGCTAGCGCTACTTATTGGCGGCATAAACCAGGCACGGAAGCAGGAAATCCAGAGGCTTATCCTGAGCGGAGGTATAGATATTGTTATCGGGACTCATGCCCTTATTCAGAAGGAGGTTGAGTTCCACCGATTGAGCTTGGCTGTGGTTGATGAGCAGCACCGCTTTGGGGTTACCCAACGTTCAGCGCTGCGGCAGAAGGGGTTTAACCCCCATGTTCTGGTGATGACGGCGACGCCTATCCCACGAACCTTAGCCTTAACCCTTTATGGCGACCTTGACCTATCGGTCATAGACCAGCTTCCTCCGGGGAGGCAGGTGGTGAAGACCAAGTGGCTCAAACCATCTCAACGGGATAGCGCCTATGCCTTTTTGCGCCGTCAGGTAGCTGAAGGTCATCAGGCATTTATTATCTGTCCCTTGATTGAGGAATCGGAGGCTATTGAGGCTAAGGCAGCGGTGGCTGAGTATCAAAGGCTATCCGAGGAGGTCTTTCCTGACCTCAGGTTAGGCTTGATTCATGGGCGGATGTCAGTGGCAGAAAAGGATGAGGTGATGCATGGCTTTCGCTCCGGTGAATCGGATATCCTGGTGTCAACGCCGGTAGTGGAGGTTGGCATAGATGTGCCCAATGCCACGGTGATGCTGGTGGAGAGCGCCGACCATTTCGGCTTGTCACAACTCCACCAGTTTCGTGGTCGGGTAGGGCGGGGGCAGGAGCAGAGCTACTGTATGCTGTTAGCTGAGAACCCTTCCGAGGTAGGCAGAGAGCGGTTGGATATAATTGGGAAGATTCATGATGGCTTTCAACTGGCTGAGGAGGACTTAAGGCTTCGGGGTCCGGGGGAATTCTTTGGCACCAGGCAGAGCGGGCTTCCTGACCTGCGTATGGCTAAGCTCTCCGATGTAGCTCTGCTGGAGCTAGCCCGAGATGAGGCAATAAGGCTCTTTGAGGAAGACCCCGCTTTAGAAAAGCCTGAGCATCACCTCCTGGCTAAGGAGCTAGCCCGGGTCTGGCAGAAGGGTGGGGAGTGGAGCTAGGCATACTTGTAGTTTTGGTTTTGCTGGTGGAGTCAAAGTGCAAATGCTGAAGGTTACTATAGATACCAATGTGATTATTGATGAGAAGCAACAAAAACTGGTGGCTCAGATCAAGCACCTAGCTGAGCAAGGCCTGATTGACATCGTCGTCACTACAAGAGTACTAGCTGACAAAGATCAAGACCCAGACGAGGTACGGAAAGCTGAACATCTAAAGGAGTTCAGCCATTATCCAAAGGTTGGAGGTCCAATGCGTTTGGACTTTTCAAGGTGGGATAGCGGGGACTTTTGGGCAGGGGAAGAGCATGTGCAGGTAAGCCAGCAGATAGAAAAAGTTCTTTTTGGCAAGATACGTACGGATGACAAGAGGGCTCACAACAAGATAGCTGATGTAGACCACTTGGGAAGCCATTACTTCGCTAAGCGAGATGTTTTCATAACTCAAGACGATAGAATGTGGAGAAAGCGAAATGTATTGATGGAGCAGCTAGGAATAGTTGTGGAGAAACCGCGGGAATTTCTTAGCCGATTTCCGGAGTGTAGGTAAGAGAGAGGCGAAGCCTCTCTTAAAAAAATTCTTTCCCCCTCTCCTTGTTAAGGAGAGGGGTATACTGGGGGTGTGGTAGAGAAAAGGTGTTTACCAACGTTTTTCTTCCCACCCACCCGCCCACAAAAGTCTTGGCGCTTAAAGGGTGAGGTTCATAGAAAGCGCCAGAGGTTGTCCTTCACCGTTAGCTTTGTGCTATAATTTGAGGATAAATGATTAGACAAAGGCTAATAGAGCTACTAGCGCAGGCAGCAAGCAAGGCTCAGGAACTGGGCAAGCTACCTTCGGTTACACTGCCTGAGATTACTATAGAGCACCCTCAGAACCCGGAGTATGGGGATTACGCCTCAAGTTTTGCCTTGAAACTAGCCCGGGCAACCGGGGTTAGCCCACTAGCTATTGCCAACGAGGTGGTTGGGCTTATCACTACCAGTCCCGAGATCAGCCGTATTACTGTGGCATCACCAGGATTCATCAATTTCACCCTCAGCAGTAGTTGGTTAACCGGGCAGGTGGATTCAATATTAGAGGCTGGCGAGTCCTATGGCAATATTGACCTTGGGTGGGGTAGCCGGGTGCAAATAGAGTTTGTTAGCGTCAACCCTACCGGACCGCTCCATGTTGGTCATGGTCGTGGTGCTATTTTGGGTAGCACCCTGGCTAATGTCCTTGCCGCTGCCGGCTATGGGGTGGAGAAGGAATATTATATTAATGATGCTGGCAGCCAGGTGGACGCCTTTTACCGCTCACTCTATGCTCGTTATCAGCAGTCTTTAGGCATTGACGCCGAGATGCCCGCTGACGGTTACCTTGGTAGCTATATGATTGACCTGGCTAAGGAGATTGTTGCTGAGGAGGGAGAGAAGTTTCTGTCTCTGCCCGAGAAAAAGGCGATAGTACAACTGGGGCAGAGCAGCTTGGTCAAGATGATAGAGCAAATTAAGAGCGACCTTGAGCGAGTAGGGGTGAGCTTTGATGTCTGGTTCAGCGAGCTGGACCTTTATCGGAATGGTCAATATGAGAGGGTAATGTCGCTCCTGCGTCAGGGGGGCTATATTAGTGAAAAGGAAGGCGCTACCTGGTTTGTCTCCACTGCCCTGGGCGAAGATAAGGACAATGTAGTGGTGCGTAGCGATGGTTCTCCGACCTATTTTGCCTCTGACATTGCCTATCACTATAACAAGTTTCTGGAGCGCAAGTTTGATAAGGTAATCAATATCTGGGGGGCTGACCATCAGGGGCATATATCTAGAATGAAGGCGGTGGTGGCTGCCCTGGGTATTGCCCCGGAACGGCTCAAGGTAATAATCTCTCAGATGGTTACCCTATCTCGTGGCGGGGAACTCGTTAGGGTTTCCAAGCGTAGCGGTGATATTATTACCCTGCGTGAGGTGGTAGATGAGGTGGGGGTAGATGCTTGCCGATTTTTCTTTGCCTCTCGCACCGCCGATAGTCAGATGGACTTTGACCTGGAATTGGCCAAGAAACAGTCCGCCGATAACCCTGTCTACTATGTTCAGTATGCTCATGCTCGTATTGCCAGCATCCTTCGTCTGGCTCAGGAGAAGGGGATTGACTATGCCGGTGGTGATACCTCCCTGCTTACCACTGAGCCTGAGCTTGAGTTAATACGGAAGATGCTACTTTTGTCTGAGATGGTTGAGGTGGTAGCCCAAACCCTGGAGCCTCACCACCTTGCCTATTACGCCACGGATCTGGCGACTGTATTTCATAGCTTTTATAAGCAGTGTCGCGTCATCTCCCAGAACGAGGTATTGACCAAGGCTCGGCTCAAACTGGTTGAGGCAGCTAAGATTACCCTGGCTAGAACCCTCCACCTTATGGGGATGACTGCTCCGGAGAGGATGTGAAGTTAGTGAAGCGTCGTGTTTTTTCTGGGGCTCGCCCCACCGGTAGGCAGCACCTGGGGAATTACCTCGGGGCGATACAAAACTATGTCAGCCTGCAGGATGAGTATAATTGCGTCTATTGCATTGTTGATATCCATGCTCTAACCTCGTTAGAAGACACCACTAACTTACAAAGTAATATCCATGAGATGACGCTCGATTGGCTGGCGGCTGGGCTTGACCCTCAGAAAAGCATTATTTTTGTTCAGTCCCATGTCCCTGAGGTAATGGAGCTACATACACTGCTCAGCATGGTTACTCCCTTGGGCTGGTTGCTGCGTGTGCCTACCTTTAAGGAGAAGGTAAAGCTCCAGTCTCATAATGTAAACTATGGGCTGGTGGGCTATCCGGTGCTGATGACCGCTGATATTGTGCTTTATAAAGCTAAGGTTGTGCCGGTTGGTGAAGACCAGCTTCCCCATCTAGAGTTAGCCAGGGAGATTGCTCGGCGCTTCAATAACCTGTTCGGTGATACCTTCCCTGAGCCTGAGGCGAAACTTACCTCATTTCCGATGGTACTTGGGCTGGATGGTAAGGAGAAGATGAGCAAGCAACTGGGCAATGATGTTGAGATAGCCCTTTCGCCTGAGGACACAATAAAGCAGGTGATGACGGCGGTTACCGACCCCGCCCGCCAGTACCGTAGTGACCCCGGGCACCCCGAGGTATGCAATGTTTACCGCCTCCACGGATATTTCAATCCCTCGCAGCTAGAGGATATAGCTGGGCAGTGTCGCTCGGCCAAGATTGGCTGTGTTGATTGCAAGATGCTTCTTGCCGTGAAGATAAATTCTGCCCTTGAGCCCCTCCGGGAACGGCGCTCTGCTTTTACCGCTAAACCTCAGTATATAAAAGATGTCCTGGCTGATGGTGCCAAGCGAGCCCAGGCTATTGCTAGGGAGACCCTCAGTGAGGTTAAGCAGAAAATGGGGCTGATTTAGGGGGTGAAAGTTGCTGAGTTAAACATTGTTTGCAGCTGGTAGAGAGGGAGCATTATTCATAAGAAGGAAGAGAAATGAACAAAGAGAAAAAGCCAAGCAAAGGCAGTGAAACATTCTCTTGGAGGAAGTTACCTCTGGAAACAAAATACAGAGTAGGCCTCAGGTCTTTAAGTGGTGAAATAGGAGCCTTCAGAATGCTTATCCCACAACTGCTAGGTGAGGAAAAGGGGATTGAAGCCCTGAACAAATTTTACGCCGGCCTAGCGCATCAGGCTTATCAACGTGCCAAAGCTAAGGGGATACTTAAGGCCAACGACATCAAGGACGCTGCCGCCTTCATATGCACTGTTCTTGACAGCGAGGGCCTCAGCATTGAGGTAGAGGCAACCGAGGAAAGGATAAGGATACAGTTAAATAAACATAGCCCTGAATTATGTCCCTGGGGCATACCCAAGGGTAACCCTGGGTTATGCTGTGGTATCGCCTGGACTAGAGAATTGGTTAAGTTGGTTAATCCGAAGCTGACGGCATACCTGTCGAAGGCAAAACGGTGGGGAGACGACTACTGCGAGGAGGTAATCGAGTGGAAGAAAGAGTAATATGTGGTTGTTCTTCCGTTGGCAATAGTAGGACAAACGGGACTTATCTAAGAGGAGTGAAGTGTCCACTTGGGACCAGCTTAACGTGGTCTTTTATCCCCGTTCGGTGGCAGTGATAGGGGCATCGCCGGATTTCAACCGGCTTGGCTATCACTGTATGTCAAGCCTGATAATGGGCAGGTTCCCGGGGAGAATATACCCCATACACCCCAGCCTCTCGGAGATAAGCGGCTTTAAGGCTTATCCCTCAATAAAGGCAGTCCCCGGTGAGGTTGACCTGGCTATTATTTGCGTTCGCAGTTCTCTGGTGCCGTCCATATTAGCTGAGTGCGCTGAAAAGGGGGTAAAGGGCGTTGTCCTCATTACCGCCGGGTTTAAGGAGATTCAGGATAAAGCCGGGGCTGAGCTTCAGCAAGAAGTGGCGGCTATCGCCAATCGGGCTAATATTAAGATAATAGGTCCTAATACCTTTGGCATGGTCAATCTCCACGCCGACCTTGATGCCTCTTTCACCCCGGAGTTCTCCCTTACCCAGAGGGGTGACATAAGCCTGGTGAGTCAGAGTGGTGGCTTTTGCCACCTCATAGCGCCACTGGCAATGGAAGAGCACGTGGGCTTGAGCAAGATTGTCGGCATTGGCAATAGGTGTAATGTTGACTTTGCCGATATTCTGGAATACCTGGCTGATGACCATGATACCAAGGTGATAATGATGTATGTCGAGGGAACAGACAATGCCCGCCGGTTATTTGAGGTAGCCAGTGGCGTGACCAGGAGGAAGCCGATAGTAGCCCTTAAGGTGGGGAGGTTCAGGTCTAAGGACGAAGCTGCTTATTCTCACACCGGCTCTTTGGCTGGTAAATACGAAATCTACACCGCTGCCTTTGGGCAAGCCGGCATTGTTATGGTGGATAGCTCCACCGAGCTGCTGGATATCGCTAAAGCCATTAGTCTCTGCCCCTTGCCCGAGGGCAATAGGATAGCTGTCCTCTCCGGTCAAGCTGGCCCCGGTATTATCGCCAGCGATATCTGTGAGCAGCATGGTCTAGTATTAGCCGATTTTTCACCCCAGACCACCGAGCGGGTGCATGAGTTGCTGCCTCCTTTAGCAATGCGGTCGAACCCTATTGACATGGGACCGGCGTGGTATGACTGGGAGACAATAAGGAAGGTGATCGAGGTTGTTTTGGCTGATGAAAATATAGATGGCTTAGTGTTATATGCTGCATATGCCTCAGCCAATAGGCCGCTGCTTAAGGAGATAACTGGTTTGCTTGAGTCGCATGCCTATGGAAAACCCGTAATCTCTTGCTTTCCATCTCCAACCGGGGTTTGGGTTGAGGAGAAACAGGAGTTTGAGCAGAGCGGTATTGCCTTATACCCTACCCCGGAGAGGGCGGCTAAGGCTATGGTCGGCTTGGTAAAACGAAGCCAGATAGTCAACCGATGGGGCTAATATAATTTTATCTACCTCACCCCCTTAATCCCCCTCTCCTTCAAAGGAGAGGGGGAATTTATTAAAAAGAGGGGCGAAAGCCCCTCTTAAACTCCCCTTGACTAAATAGGAGTATGAGACAAGAATGACTGAGTCGCTCACTGGAGACCATAATACTTCAAGAGGGCTTGCGTAAGGAGATTGGCGGCTACAGAAACTGCAACGTTCCACGTGCTAGTCCCAGCCTTGCTTATCATTTTCCCCATCCAGGTTCTAACCTTGTTGCCTAGATCCCTTTTCGCTCCAGACTGTGCATCTTGGTGAATAGCCTGTTCAAGTTTTTTCAAATCTGGTTCACGGATCCCAAGGGACGCCAAATATTGTTTTAAACTGTCAAGGTCATTCTTAACCACTGTAATTTGGGTGCTTTGCGCAATCGCTCCGTTTCCGGCAGCAAGATTTGCTACATTACCCATTACCACAGTTTGAAATATTTTAGCAGTACGTTCTTTTGAAATTGGTTTGGTATCTGGTGGCGCTTCACCAATATCTGGTGCCTCAGCTTCAATCTCCAAAACAAAACGAAGAACCCGGTTTCTCACAGTATCCAAAAGAGCAGCTATTGCACTTCTTGGTATTACCTTCCAAGCATTTACGCAGTTCATATTTTCGTAAATTTTGGAACCTACCAGTCGAATTAAATCAGCAGGCCAAGGTTGACTTAGAATATCTCTACTGTTTCCCCTATCCATTATTGACGCCTGGTAGTAGCTTATCGGATGCATAAAATATACCGTTGTCACAATGTCCTGATATTCCTCTGGAATCATTGACGGAGGTATTGGTACGTCATTGGCTTTCCAAGCGACACCCAAAAAGTTTCCATGCGACTCCGCATCAAGTATCCGGTATTCGGGTAAATCTTCCTTTGAGGAATAGCCGTTTAGTTCGCGTTCGACCCATAGTTTAAACTCTTCATTTCCAAGTCGTGCGGCAAGAATTGTACACTTACGTAAGAGTACAGAGATGTCCACATTCTGATCTACAGCGTCATTCTGAATTTCTCTTAGAAGGGTCATGTATCGTCTCCTAGATTGCCGGTTCTATAAGTTTTGTGTGGCTAATTACTCTTCCCCTATATTATAGCACCAGCTCAATCTTTTCCCCAAGAGTAAAATACTCAGGTGTTATAGAGGGGCGGTAGCCCCTCTTAAAACAAACTTCCCCTTCCCCTTGCTAAGGGGAAGGGGATAAAGGGGATGGGGTTTATAAACTACCTCTTATGCTTCTTTACAAACCGCCCCATCCGGGACAGGGCTTCTTCTATTTCAGCCAGAGAGGTGGCATAACAGCAGCGGACATAGCCCTCGCCGCACTGCCCGAAGGCAGTACCGGGGACGACGGCGACCTTTTCCTCCACCAGCAGTTTTTCGGCAAATTCCTCTGAGGTCATGCCGGTGCCCTTTATTGACGGGAAGGCGTAGAATGCCCCCCGCGGCTCAAAGCAGCGTAAACCAATATCATTTAGTCCCTTGATAATCATCAGGCGCCGGCGGTTGTAGTCCTCAACCATTTCCAGCACACTGCTTTCACCGGATTTTAATGCCTCAATGGCGGCTACCTGAGCCATGGTCGGGGCGCACATTATTGTGTACTGGTGAATCTTGGTCATTGCCGCGATAATCTCTTTACTGGCGGCGGCATAACCAATACGCCAGCCGGTCATAGCATAAGCCTTGGAGAAGCCACCGAGAAGAACGGTGCTTTCCTTCATCTCGGGGAGGGTGGCAAAGCAGGTGTGCTTCACGCCGTAGACAAGCCGGGCATAAATCTCATCGGAGATTACTAGTAGCTGGTGGCGCCGGGCGACCTCGGCGAGCCTTAATAGCTTTTCTTTGCTCATCACCGCCCCGGTGGGGTTTGACGGATAGCCAATGAGAATAGCCTTGGTCTTGCTGGTAACTCGCGCCTCAATATCAGCGGCGTTTAGTTCAAAGTTATTCTCCTCATGGGTAGGAACCATTATCGGGATACCGCCAGCCAGAGTAACACACGGGCTATAGGAAACATAGCACGGGTCGGGCATGATGACCTCATCCCCGGGGTCAAGGACGGCTCTGGTGGCCAGGTCTAGCGCCTCACTAACGCCAACGGTAATTAGAAGTTCAGTATCAGGGTCATAGCTCAGGTTATAGCTATCCTTGAGGTATCGTGACAGTTCCCGGCGAAGCTCGGGCATCCCTGAATTTGAGGTATACATGGTATAGCCCTTTTCCAGCGAGTAGATAGCTGCCTCGCGAATGTGCCACGGGGTGGTAAAATCAGGCTCGCCCACCCCAAGCGAGATGACCCCTTCCATAGAAGCTAAAAGGTCAAAGAACTTCCTTATCCCGGAGGGGGCAATCTGGTTTACTCGCTGTGAGCTAGTATTGCGCACCTTTGTTGACATAAAAATCTCCTATAGAATTACTGGCTGGCGCTTGACCTTCTCCTTCCCCTCCAGGATTTCGCCGTCCTCTTTGTATCGCTTGAGCATGAAATGGGTAACCGTCCCCTGCACCTCTTCAATTGGGGCGAGCTTTTGAGATACGAAATCAGCCACCTCATGCATGGTTTTACCGGTTACCAGAACCAGCAGGTCGTAAGCCCCGGAAAGGAGGTAGACCGAGCGAGCCTGGGGGAAGCGGTAGATGCGCTCGGCTACAGCGTCAAAGCCAACATCCCTTTGTGGGGCAACCTTGACCTCAATTAGAGCCGATACCTGTTCCTCCCCCACCTTGTCCCAGTTAATTATCGTCTTATATTTCAGGATGGTTCGGTCTTTCTCGGCTTGCTTGATGAGCTTGGCGACCTCATTGAGGGGAATGCCGGTCATGGTTGATATTTGCTTGGGGGTGGTTCGGGCGTCGTTTTCCAGTATCTTAAAAATCTCATTTATCATGTTTAACTCCTTATTAGCTCAGTCAGCGACCACTGGTCTTGTGTTTCATTATAGCAGAGTTGGAACAGTTTGTGAGCTTTAGTTCTGACCTGAAAGTGTCTCTCCCCCGGCTCCCGCCACTCCTTCTCTATCTCCTCCACCTCATATTCCACCCCCTGCCAGACAAAAGACCTTGGTCTTTCGGCGTAGGTCTGACCGGAATAGCAACTTACTTTAAGGTTGTCCAGCCCGTCTGAGGATGATTCTCCGCTGTGGAAGGCTAACATCAACCACCTCCCATCCGGCTTGTAGCCAGGCAGTAGCCTGGGGGTTTCTGCTATCGTTTTCCCACCATGATTTAAAGGTATAGGCTTCCTTTTCCAGCTCAGAGCCGATAATGCCTTCAATCTGCTCGAAGACTAGCTGGAGCTGGGTGGCTCTATATGTTGCCAGGAAGTCCCGTAGGGGGTTGTATTTGGCAATGCTGTCTACATCCGCCGCCTCCCCTCCAGTTTTCCGGCTGGCTGCGCTCTCTATTGCAGTTAAACCCCGAGGCTTCTTTTCCACCACATCGTATTTCCTTACCTTACCCCCGACCAATTTTATATGAAGTAGTGAAGCGCACTCTGAGCAGGTTATCTGACCATCGTAACTGTTAGTATCAATAAAGTCGGGTATCTTGATAGTCTTGCCGCAAGCTAAGCAGTCAATTTCCATTTATTACTCCTTTGGGGTGACCCTCCCCCTTTATCCCCCTCCCTTGATAAGGGAGGGGGAAGAATTTATTGAAGAGGGGCTTCGCCCCTCTTAGACTGCCCTTTTTAAGCTACCTCGTTAATTAAGTGGGGTAATCATTTATAGTATTTACTAATCTTTGTGTGTCCTGTTGCTCTATATTTTCCGCTTAGTGTATCTTCATCGGATTTATAAGGTATCTTGTTGGTTATGCCGAGTTTTCTGAGTTCTTCACGAATCCTTTTTACATCCTTCTCATCTTCCCAATCATAAGTGTAAACGCAGATAACTTTCTTGCCTGACTCTCCCAGTGGGCTTGGCTTCGCTGTTGCGACCTTTGCGCTGCTACCCAGCTTGCCTTCCTCCGTAGCTTTTTTGAGTTTAGCCCATACTTCGTCTACATCTCTTTCGTTTACAAATACAAGCCATTTCCCACTTTTTAGAGTAGGCTTAGGATACTTACCTTTTCTCCTCTTAGCATAAATCCAATAGGCATCAGTAACCTGAGAGGGTTTAGCGTCAGAGGAATGAGTATCAATCTCCTTTCCCACTTTATTCTCCTGCGTCCTAAATCTCCGGCTTCCTCTTATGCCACTCGGTTGCCTGCTCGTAGGCGTAGGCGATTCTTAAAATAGCCTCCTCGCCGAAGGGCTTGCCGATTAGTTGCATGCCGATGGGAAGACCATCGGCGAAGCCGGCGGGAATAGTAATCGCCGGCAGACCGGCAATGTTTACCGGTATGGTGAAGACATCGCTTAAGTACATCTGCAGGGGGTCTTCCATCTTCTCGCCGATTTTGAATGGAACGGTGGGGGAGGTGGGGGTTACCACGGCGTCATATTTCTCAAATGCCTGGTCAAACTCCCGCCTAATCAGGGTGCGAACCTTTTGCGCTTTAAGGTAGTAGGCATCATAGTAGCCGGCGGAGAGGGCATAGGTGCCGAGCATAATTCTCCGCTTTACTTCATCGCCAAAGCCAAATTGCTTTGTCTTCTCTAAAGCCTCCCACATATTATCGGTGTCTTGATAGGAAAAGCCATACTTCACCCCGTCATAGCGAGCCAGATTAGCCGAAGCCTCCGACGGGGCAATAATATAATATACCGCCAGGGCATGGGGGGTGTGGGGAAGTGATACTTCAAACTCTACGTTTGCCCCAAGCTCCTCCAGCTTATTGATGGCGGCTCGCAAGGCTTGTTCTACCTCAGCCTGCATCCCGGCAACAAAATATTCCTTTGGGACACCAATGCGCAGTCCTTTTATATCAGTAGTGAGACATTGGGTATAATCTGGTGTTGGATAGGGGACGGAGGTGGAATCACGGCTATCGTAGCCGGCGATGGAATTTAACACTATAGCGCAATCGGTAACATCCTTGGTTAGAGGACCAATCTGGTCAAGGGAGCTGGCAAAGGCAACCAGCCCGTAGCGGCTTACCCTGCCGTAGGTGGGCTTTAAGCCGGTAACACTGCAGAAACCAGCCGGCTGGCGAATACTCCCCCCGGTGTCTGAGCCAAGGGCATAGATAGCCTCATCGGCAGCAACGGCAACGGCTGAGCCACCACTACTCCCCCCGGGGACTCGGCTTAGGTCCCACGGGTTTTGGGTGGTAAAGAAGGCGGAATGCTCAGTTGATGAGCCCATGGCAAATTCATCCATATTGGCTTTGCCCACAATTACGGCACCACGTTCGTTTAGCTTTTCTACCACGGTAGCCTCATAGGGCGGCACAAAATTGGCTAGCATCCGTGACGAGCAGGTGGTTCGCACTCCTTTGGTGCACATATTGTCCTTGATTACCACTGGGACGCCGGTGAGGGGGTGGACATCACCTTGGGCAATGAGCCGGTCAGCCTTTTCCGCTTGCCTTAGCGCCAGCTCATCAGTAACGGTAACTAGGGCATGAACCTTTGGCTCTACCTGGCGAATGCGTTCAAGACAAGCCCTGGTCAACTCTAGTGAGGAAAGTTGTCTTGTCTTAAGCAGATTATGTGCCTGGTGAATTGTCAACTGGTATCCTATCATTCAAGCACTGCTTTTACCCTGAAGAATTCCCCGTCTCTTTGCGGGGCATTGGCCAGAACATCATCTGCCGGGAGAGAGGGCGCCACTTTATCATCCTTGGTTACATTCTGGAGGGGAATAGATTGGGCGGTAGGTGGAACGTCAGTGGTATCTACCTGCTGCAATATCTGGAAGTTCTCCAGGATATTAGACAGCTGTTCTCTGAGCCGCTCAAGCTCGGTCTCAGTTAAGCCCAACCGAGCCAGCAGGGCAATATGTTGCACTTCTTCACGACTCAGCTTCATTATTTGCCCATTATAGCATCTATATCTGAGTATCGGCAACAGAGTCGAGATTTTATTAACCTCACCCCCTTAATCCCCCTCTCCTTGAAAAGGAAAGGGGGTCAGGGGGATAGGTTGCTAAACAATCTGAAAAGAGCCATCTGTTATAATAAAATGGTGAGATGACAACTGCTAGGCTCATACTGGCTATACTTAGCACCCTGCTTGAGGAGGCAGCCGTGGTGGCGGTTGTGCTCTGGGGTTTGCCCAAGTTGGGCATTCGTATACCTCTGGCTGGGCTTATCGCTTTGATGGCGGCTTTGGCGGCATATGCTGTTATTACTTACCGAATGGGAAGCCGAGCTCTGGGGCGGAAGACGGTAGCTGGTCTGACTGATATGGTCGGCAGCAAGGGCAAGGTTGTTACCCCCCTAGACCTGGAGGGTCTGGTCAGAATTAAAGGGGAGCTTTGGAAGTCCAAATCAGTCGACGAAAGAATAGACGCCGGGGAGGAGGTTATTGTGGTGAAGCAGGATGGACTTAAGCTTATTGTGCGCAGAAATAAGCGTGGTAATTAGAGGGTTAAATGATACAAATTGATGGGAGCTAGGAACTCCTGCCCCTGGGTGATTTGTTCGCTGAGCATATCTCCGGCTATTGAAGCTATATCAAGCTTATTTACTTGGGAAACGACGAAGTCTGGGTTGAGAATGGTCTGGTTTAGCATGAAAACGATGCCAAAAATAGATAGAGACGGGAAAAGAAGGGAGCCTAAAATAAAAAGAGCTAAGCCCTTAAGGAACTTCATTTGGGCAGCATTTTATCACTTGAATGAATATAATACAATAGGTAGCGTAACTTCTTGCTTTTGATTAGCGGGATTGATATTATTACCATATATGGAGTGAAAGAGGGCTGACAGTCCTGAGAGGAGGGCAAAATGTATGTTCATGATATCATGACAACTAACGTAGTCACTATTCCCAGTAGTACCAGTATCGCCGATGCTAAGCGGATAATGGAGGCGCATCGCATCCGCCGCTTACCGGTGGTGGATAAGGGGAAACTGGTCGGGATGGTCACTGAACGCCGGCTGGAGAGTGTCTCTCCATCTAAAGCTACCTCGCTTACGGTTTGGGAGCTGAGCTATCTTCTGAATAAGACCACGGTCAAGGAGATTATGGAGAAGAATGTGGTAACCGTCTCACCCGACATGAGCGCTGAGGAATCGCTGGCTATTGCCCAGGGTCATAAGGTGGGGGCACTGGTGGTGATTGAGGATGGCAGGGTGGTAGGTATAGTCACCACCAATGACTTCTTCTACAAGATTGTCAATCCCATTCTCGGCTTGGGTCAGCCAGGCACTCGTATTGGGGTTATCGGCGCTGGTGAGACTAAGGCATTGCAAGAAATAATCTCTACCGTAAATAAACTTGGGTTGGAAATTACCACGCTGCATATTGAAGAGTTGCCCGAGGCCACCAAAAAAGATGTCTGCGTTCACATCAAAAGCGAAGACGTTAGTCAGCTTATTACCGAACTGAAGGGTAAGGGATATAGGGTAAGCGTGAGGAAGCGCTAAGACTAGGAGACTGAAGAGTATTTGGCTGGTGACAAAGCGGAGGATTGATAGCTTACTGCTAGACAAGGGGCTGGTGGAGAGCCGAGCCAAGGCACAGGCTTTAATTATGGCGGGGGAGGTGGTGGTGGGGAAAACCATTACCAAGCCGGGGACTCTGGTCGCTGAGGAGGCGGTAATTACTATTCGCCAGCCGCCTCCTTTTGTTAGTCGGGGTGGTATCAAGCTTGACTATGCCCTTGACCGGTTCCAGCTTGATGTCTCTTCCAAGGTGGTGGCTGACATTGGGGCATCAACCGGTGGCTTTACCGATTGCCTGCTCAAGCGGGGGGCAAGACGGGTTTATGCCATAGATGTGGGCTATGGTCAGCTCGATTACCGCTTGAGGTGTGACCCACGGGTGGTGGTTATGGAGCGGGTGAATGCCCGCTACCCTATCCCTCTGCCGGAAAAGGTTGACCTGGCGACTATAGACTTGTCCTTTATCTCGGTGGAGAAGGTTATACCCTCGGTAGCTCAGTTGGTGAACAAGGGAGGTTATCTACTGGTGCTGATTAAACCTCAGTTTGAGGCAAGACGGGGTGAAGTGGGTAAAGGGGGTATAGTCAAGCAGCCTATTGTCCATGCCAGGGTTCTGGGAAGGTTTATTACCTGGATGATAGACCATGGCTTCAGGCTGGGGGGATTGGTGGCTTCACCTATCCTCGGCGCTTCCGGGAATAAGGAGTTCTTCCTCCTCTTGAGGTTGACATAATGCTCACCAGAGATTTTACTCTGGAAGTAGATGGACTAGATATTTTGGCTCGGCTTTACCTGCCCACTGGCAAGATGCCATACCCTGCTGTTTGTGTCTGTCATGGTATCCCGGCTGGTATTCCCGACCCCAGTGATAGAGGCTACGGCTTGTTGGCGGAGCAGATTTGCCGCCACGGCTTCGCCGTATTGATTTTTAACTTCAGGGGAACCGGGGCTAGCAGTGGGAACCTGGATATCCTGGGCTGGACCAGAGACCTGAAGGCAGCCATTGATTATCTGGCGGCCTTACCTGAGGTGAATAGGTCTTGTCTTTGTCTGCTTGGCTTTAGTGGTGGGGCGGCTGTTTCCATATATGTCGCCTCGCAGGACAGGAGGGTATCATCGGTTGTCGCCTGTGCCTGCCCGGCTGAGTTTACCTTCTTTACCAAGGTTGATGGACCACAGTCTGTCATTGACCGTTTCCGCAGCATTGGTGTCATCAGGGATAGCGATTTTCCCCCTTCTGCTGAAGAGTGGCTTAATGGCTTTAGGCTGGTTAGCCCGATTAATTATGTAGCTGGAATCTCCCCACGACCTTTGTTGCTGGTGCATGGCAGCCGGGATGAGACCGTGGCGGTCGGTGATGCCTATAGGCTATATGCTCGGGCGGGGGAGCCCAAGCAGCTGGTCATTGTTGATGGGGCAGGGCACCGGTTGCGGCGGGATGATGAGGCGATGGCTGTAGTCTTGGACTGGCTCAAATCTCTTAATTAGTTTCTCCGTGGTATTGACAACCATCTGGCAAAGAGGTAGATTAAGACTCCGAGACGCAAATCCCCATTAACAACACTTGAATCGGGTTGGATAGAATGAGGTAGTCAAAAAGGGGGCGTAGAATGAAGCGTGGAGAGGAATTCGGAAAACCACCACCTCGGGGACCCCTTAAACCTCATAAACCTAAAACTCCTGTATGGCGTAAAGGAGGTCCTCAGCCGACCTCATACGGGGAGAAGGCAGAGGAGAGGACAACCGAGCCAGAGGCAGTAACACCTGCAAGCACAGAGGAAGGATTACCACAGACTGGTGCTGGGGTACATGAGGGACCCCCTGACACTCAACCCCCACCTACTCCACCTACTCCACGTCCTTGGCGCTATCACTGGGGCAAATGGGGCAACCTGTTATTCTGGGCGCTCGTAATCGCGGCGGCTATCCCTCTTCTGTATAGCTTGGTTAGTTCGGGCTTTTTTAGTTCGGGGACTTCAACTCCCCCGGCTCAAGAGGGAGGCGGCTCACCCTTTACCGCTCAAGAGGGAGGCGGCTCACAGCCGTTTACGGTGAGCAACCACTGGGTGTCGGCAGTGTCGGGCAAAGGCATGAGGCAATGGGATGCCTCCTGGAGCGCAGGTCACGCGTGGTCGGAGGGTGATGTCGACCTGAGAGGAGGCACCACGGGTTCACTAACCTTTACCGTTACTGCGGTCAATCCCAACTTTATCGAAGAAATGGGATACCTTATAGGGGCTAGAATCGTATACAATATTGAGACCTGGAGGGACAACGGGACGACGATAGAATTCACTGCCAAATGTGGAGAAGGAACACAGGTGTTCAAGTTCCAGCTCACCCGAACATCAGGTGGTCACCTCACTGGCAGTGTCCAAGCTCCAGAAACCACCGAGACGGTATGGTTTGAAGCCCCAAGCGATTGGAAGGACCCGGAAGTACCAATGCCAAGTTCTGGCTGGACTGAAAGTACGTCTCCAGCAATAGAAGGCACGTTGGACCTTGTGCCTGCGCCTTAGATAGCGACCACGATTAGCAACACACCAGCTAACAGCCGTACATGTTTTATGGCGATAGCTTATGGTTGACGCCTTTCAGACCCCGATGCAATCGTACTGGTGAGAAAGTAGAGCCCCTAAACGACATTGACCCTATCCCCCCTTTTTGACTTATCTCTTTCTTCCCACCCGCCCGCCCTCGGAGGCTTTACCCTTAAACCTCTGCTTTATCGGGGTGTTTAAGAGGGGCGTAAGCCCCTCTTTTTAAAAAGCCCTCCCCCCTCTCCCTTGAGGGAGAGGGGGATAAAGGGGGTGAGGGTGATACTATAATAAATTGACCTATAGGTAGAAATTGGTTTATAATTAAATTGAGAGGCAAATAGCTTGCACGAGTGCTGCGGTGTTTTTGGGGTTTATGCCCCTGGTGAAGATGTAGCTCGTCTTACCTTTTTTGCCTTATTTGCCCTTCAGCACCGTGGTCAAGAAAGCGCCGGTATTGCTACCACCGATGGTAAACAGCTCCAGGTTTACGCCCAGATGGGGCTGGTCTCTCAGGTCTTTGATGAGCATTCGCTAACTCACCTCACCGGCGATATTGCTATTGGTCATAATCGTTATTCCACCAGAGGTTCCAGCCGGGTAACTAATGCCCAGCCCCTTATTGTGGGTAATGGTGAAAATGCTATTGCCATCGCCCACAATGGTAATATTGTCAATGCCGAGCACCTGTATCAGGAACTCTCCGGCCTAGGCTATACCTTCAATACCTCCACTGATACTGAGGTTATCGCTAACCTTATCCTGTCTTCCCCGGAGAGAAGCTGGGTGGACAAGATAAAGTATGCCATGCGTCGGCTTCAGGGAGCCTATTCTCTAACCATCATGACCAACCATACCCTGTATGGGGTTCGTGACCCCTTTGGTGTGCGTCCGATATGCCTGGGGGCGATTAATGGTGGCTGGGTTATCGCCTCGGAGAGCTGCGCCCTTGACCATATTGGTGCCAGCTTTATCAGGGAGATTGAGCCCGGTGAGATAGTATCTATTACTGAGAATGGGATTGATAGTTGCCGGGAAGAGGTAAGCCGAAAGGCTTTATGTATCTTTGAGTATATCTACTTTGCCCGCCCTGATTCGGTGATTAATGGTCGGCTGCTTTACCCGGCACGATTGGCTATGGGTGGGGGGCTGGCTGAGGAACACCAAGTGGATGCCGATTTGGTTATGGGTGTGCCTGATTCAGCTACTGCCGCCGGCATCGGTTATTCACACCGGTCAGGTATACCCTTGTGTGAGGGGTTGCTCAAGAACCGCTATGTTGGGCGTACCTTTATTGAACCTGACCAGCGGATTAGAGACCTTGGGGTCAAGCTAAAGTTTAACCCCTTGCCCCAGATGCTGGATGGCAAGCGAGTGGTGGTGATTGATGATAGCATTGTCCGTGGCACTACCACCCCCAAAGTGGTGAAGCTGTTGAGGAGGGCGGGGGCTAAAGAGGTGCATATGCGTATCTGTGCCCCGCCCATCCGCTACCCCTGCTTCTTCGGTGTGGATATGGCTACACGCGCTGAGCTAATCGCGGCTCATAAGGCTGTGCCTGAGGTTAGGGATTTTATCGGGGCTGACTCACTGGGTCATCTAAGCATTGACGGACTGATTAAGGCGGTGGCTTTGCCCCGGGATATTTTCTGTCTCGCCTGCTTCACCGGCGACTACCCTATTCCGGTGCAGCTTGAGATGGATAAGCTGGCGCTGGAGGCGCCCCCCGATGAATATAGCCCCTTTGGCATAAAGCAGCGGTAAGCTAAACCCTCAGTCACCCTTCAAACCTCTTTTCTCCGCGGCATTAATCCCCATCCCCTTTAGGCCTTTGATTTAGGTAACCTCACCCCCTTAGTCCCCCTCTCCTGGAAGGAGAGGGGGAAGAATAAAAAAGAGGGGGGCGAAGCCCCCCTCTTAAAACTACTCCCCCTTCCCCTTATCAAGGGGAAGGGGGTCAGGGGGATAGGGTTACCAGATAAAACCTAGAGGGGGTGAGGTGCAGAATATTGAGGTGCCGCTAAGGTATTGAATGAGCACCGGGATTTGAGTTGCAGCTCGGTTTCTGCTAGTCTAGAGGCGGAGGCGATTGTTGGCAATCAAGCATACCTACACCGACGCCGGGGTCAATATTGAGGTTGCGGCTAAAGCCAAGGGGCTGATTGCAAAACATGCCCGCTCCACCCTCCGCCCTGAGGTCTTGAGTGGCGTTGGGTTTTTTGGTGGGCTTTTTGAATTTAAGGGGTATAAAGAGCCGGTTCTGGTCTCCAGCGTTGACGGGGTGGGTACCAAGCTGAAGATTGCCTCGGCTCTGGGGAGGTATGACAGCGTTGGTATTGACATCGTCAATCACTGCGTTAATGACATACTCACCTGTGGCGCCGAGCCGCTGTTTTTTTTGGACTATATTGCTATGGGGAAGCTGATGCCAGAGGCGGTGGAGGCTATCGCTCGCGGGCTGGCTTCTGCCTGCCGTGACGCCAGCTGTGCCCTCATTGGTGGCGAGACGGCGGAGATGCCGGGGGTATACACCGGCGAGGACTATGACCTGGTCGGCTTTATCATCGGCGTGGTGGAGAAAGAAAAGATTATTATGGGGAAGACGATTGTGGTTGGTGATGCCATTCTCGGTTTGTCTTCAAGTGGACTTCATACCAATGGCTATTCTCTAGTAAGAAAGGTTTTTGGCGAAACAAAATCAGCACTAGACACCTTTTACCCTGAGCTAGGCCAGAAGCTGGGCGAGGTGTTGCTGACGCCTCACTGCTGCTACCTTCATCAGTTGAAGCCGCTGCTGCCAGTTATTAAGGGCATGGCACATATTACCGGTGGCGGCTTAATTGGTAATGTCCCCCGGATTTTACCTCAAGGGGTAGCGGCTAAATTTTGTAGCCAAGCATGGACAATGCCTCCGATTTTTCAGCTTATTCAGCAGCGGGGCAATGTTGACCGAAGCGAGATGTATCAGGTATTTAATATGGGTATCGGTATGGTGATTATTTGCTCACCATGCGATGCCGACCATTTCACCAAGGCACTGCCTGAGGCTAAACTTATCGGCGAGGTGGTAAAGCAGACAAGTAAGGCGAGGGTGGTTATTGAGTAGGGGGGAAGAAATGACACGGTGGCTTATTACAACACAAGGGCTTATTGCAGTAGGTTTATCAATTGTCTTGTCTGGACTTTTAGTTTTAGGTGGTTTTAGGCTGCATCTAGTTTTAATTGAACATAATCCCCTGTGGTGGCTATGGATAATTCCAATAGTTATATGGGGATTGGGTATAGCATTCATTGTGGCTTGGTATTCTCTGGGATATTCTAAACCTTAAGAAAGGTGAAAGAAAAATGAAGCTAAGTCTCTTTACAAGATTTGTTATTATCGTTACTGTTGTTATATCCGCTACGGATGCAATTGTATTTTGGCGTATACAGGAAGAACAAACAAGACTAACATGGCCGTTTGTTATTGAAGTAATTATTATAACAATAATACCGATAGTGGTTAACCTCTGGTATTGGTTGATATTTAAGAAAGGGGGAAATAAAAAGCGGGGGGGTATCCTCTGGCTTTGCATAGGCTTTGCCCTTATGGTCTGTTGGCTGCTTGCTTTAGCGGGGATATTATAAACCTTGAAAGAGATAAACGGAGGTTTTTATGCGAGCCATTGTTAGCGTCTCTGATAAAACTGGCATAACTGATTTTGCTAAAGGCTTAGTTAAGCTTGGCTTTGAGGTCTTCTCTACCGGCGGCACGAAAAAGGCGCTGGCGGGGGCTGGGGTTCCGGTTAAAAGTGTCTCTGAGATTACCGGCTTCCCTGAAATTCTTGACGGCAGGGTGAAGACCCTGCACCCCATGGTTCACGGCGGCATCCTGGCCAACCGTAAAATAGCCGCCCATATGGAGGAGCTGGCCAAGCATAATATCGGTGAAATCAATCTGGTGGCGGTCAACCTTTACCCCTTCGTCCAGACCGTGGCTAAAGAGAATATCACCCTTGATGAGGCGCTGGAGAATATTGATATCGGCGGGCCAACCATGATTCGGGCGGCAGCCAAGAATTTTCCCAGCGTCATCGTGGTTGTTGACCCGAAAGACTACCAGCCAGTCTTAGAGAAGTTAAAGAAGGGTGATTTGCCTCTGGCGGAGCGCAAGCGCCTGGCGCAGAAGGCGTTTCAGCATGTGGCGGTTTATGATACCGCCATTTCCCAATATTTAAGGTGGGATACTGAAGGCTTTCCTGAGGAGATGACCATCGCCCTGAAGAAGCGCTACGGACTTCGTTATGGTGAGAACCCGCATCAGCAGGCTGCCTTCTATGCTGAGCAGATAGCAGGGGGTGGAATAGATAGCGGCATCACCTGGGCGGAGCAACTGGGGGGCAAGGAGCTTTCGTTTAATAATATACTGGATGCCGATGCTGCCTGGGGGGTGGTCACTGACTTTTCAGCACCCACGGTGGCTATTATCAAGCATACCAACCCCTGTGGACTGGCAAGTCATGAGGATATTGCTGAAGCCTACCGGCGTGCCTTCAGCGGCGATGAGGTAGCCGCCTTTGGCGGCATTGTTGCCTGCAACCGGGCAGTTACCCTGGCTATGGCTGCGGAGATGAAACCGGTCTTCTATGAGATTGTTATCGCCCCGGAGTATGAGGCTGAGGCGCTAAAATTACTTAAGACGAAGAAGGACTTGCGCATTCTTGTCGCCGGACTGCCGCCCGGCTATGGTAAAGCTGAATCTGGCTATCTTGATTTCCGCAGGGTAAAGGGCGGCTTTCTTGTCCAGAGTTCAGATTCCCTACCCGAGGATAGTATTAACTTGAAAACGGTAACCAGGCGCCAGCCAACGCCAGCGGAAGTAAAAGACTTGCTCTTTGCCTGGAGGGCGGTCAAGCATATAAAGTCTAATGCCATCGTGCTGGTTAAGGATAGGACGCTTCTGGGGATGGGAGCCGGGCAGCCCAGCCGCATTATCAGTGCTCAGATAGCTATAGAGAAAGCTGGGGAGAAGGCTGCGGGCAGTGTTCTAGCTTCAGACGCTATGTTCCCCTTCCCTGATGTGGTTGAGGCGGCAGCTGCCGCCAGGGTAACTGCCATTATTCAGCCCGGCGGCTCGATAAGGGACGAAGACTCAATTAAGGCTGCTGACAGGTATAATATGGCTATGGTTTTTACCGGCGAAAGGCATTTCCGGCATTAAGCGGGGGGATAAGGTGTTAATAATCTCTAAAGAACAGGTTGAAAATCTTATCCACAAGTTAACTGACCCGGCGAAACTTGATGAGTGTCGGGATGAGGTGAAAAAGATGCTGGAGATAAAATCAACCTTACTGTGGAGAGCAGAGGGTCCTCAGCCTTGTTGCGGCTCTTTCGAGGGAATTAAGACCTGCCTTGCCTCAGAGGCTCAGATTCTGCAAGACGTTCTTAGTGCCTTAGACGAGGGTAACATTTCCCAGGCATCATCCTTGCTCACGGAGTATACGAGCTATCTTGAGCCTTGAGTAATTAGGCTAGAAAGTGAGGGAGACTATGGCTAATGCAGTTTTGGTTTCTGACATGCTCAGGGGTTTTCTGGAGGAGGGTTATCCCTTGTATTGCGGGGAGAGAGCCCGGCGCATAATCCCTAATGTTCAGCGTCTTCTGGAGAGGGAGCTTGCCCAGGGCTCCAAGGTATTCTTTCTCTGTGACCATCATACCCCTGATGACCCTGAGTTCAAGATGTTCCCTCCACACGCCATTGAGGGCACTGCCGAGGCTGAGGTTATCCCTGAATTAACCAAATATGAAGGCGAAATAATACCCAAAAAGACTTACAGTTCATTTCTTGGTACCTCGCTTGACGAGAAGCTGAGAAAACTCAAACCAGAGAAGCTGATTATTTGTGGGGTGTGCACTGATATTTGCGTATTGTATGCGGTGGCTGATGCCAAAATACGCGGTTACGAGGTGGAGGTTCCTGTAGACTGTGTTGCCTCCTTTGATGAGAAGGCACACCACTTTGCCCTGAGGCACATGGAACAGGTATTGGGGGCTAAGTTGACCAGCTTGCAGGTTAGCCGGGCTAAGCCAGCCAAGTTTGAACCCCCTGAGGCGGTACTATCTGGGGAGACGGCTGATGTCTACTTTGCCCGCACTGTAGAGATATTGCGCCGTGAGGGACTTAACCCGGTGGCGACTATGGAGGTATTCGCCGGTAGGGCGGGGGTATTCTGCGGCATAGATGAGGTCAAAGCTCTACTGGCTCAGGTTTTGCCTGAGGGTAAGCGTGAGGTTTGGGCTCTGGCTGAGGGTGAGAGCATGACGGAGAAGGAAGTGGTATTGCGCATAACTGCGCCCTATCAGAGCTATGGGCGGTATGAAACGGCTATAGATGGTACTCTCGCCCACTGCAGTGGTTGGGCGACTGCTGCCAGGGAGTGTGTGGAAGCAGCCCAGGGGATACCCGTCGTCAGCTTTGGTGCTCGCCATGTGCATCCTTCGGTGGTGGGGATAATGGATTACTCAGCTATTGTTGGAGGCTGCGCCGGCTGCTCTAGTATAGCTGGGGCGAAGCTGGCTGGTATTGAGCCATCAGGGACTATACCCCATGCCCTGATTTTAATTATTGGGGATACAGTTAAGGCTACCCTAGCCTTTGATAAGTATATGCCGGCTGAAGTCCCCCGCGTTTCCCTGGTTGATACCTTTAAGGATGAGGCGGAGGAATCTATTCTGGTGGCTCAGGCCCTGGGTAAGAAGTTCACCAGTGTTCGCCTTGATACCCCGCCGGAGCGGGGCAGGGTCACCCCCGCCCTGGTCAAGGAGGTCAGAGCCAGGCTGGATTTAGCTGGCGCCAATATGGTCAAGATTTTCGTCAGCGGTGGTATTGACGTTGAGCGTATCAAGCAGTTTGTTGAGTCGGGGGCGCTGGTTGATGGCTTTGGCGTCGGCAGCTATATCAGCGGGGCAAAGCCTATTGATTTTACCGCTGACCTGCATGAGGTGGGGGGGAAGCCAATTGCCAAGCGGGGCAGAATCCCCGGCATTACCCCCAACCCCAGACTCAAGCGCATGCTGTGAGGCTGTTTTAGCACTGCTTAAATTCCAGGCGTAAAACCTTTTTTGTATCCTCGCTGACCTTTACCCGCTCGTCTAGCCGCCAGCCAGCTACCCATATAATATGCTCAGGGGAGCAGACGATGGGAATTCGCTGCCGCCAGGCACGGGGGATTTTGGCATCTATCATAAACTCGTTTAATTTCTTGGGCTGGTCTAAGCCCAGTGGCTGGAATCTGTCCCCCGGCTGGCGAGGCCGCACCAGCAGCTTATCGCCGACTTTGTCAAGGTCAAAGTAGGCAGCAAAATCGTTTTTTATTAACCCCATCCCCTTTGTCCCCTTCCCCTTAATAAGGGGAAGGGGAGTTATAATTTCCGAAGGGGTGTTAGCCCCTTCGGGCTTCCCTTTTACTACGGAGGGGTCTATGATGCTCGCTTCTACACGCCAGCCCGGGAACAAGGTTTTTCCGGGGATCCTTAACTGAAACTCGGTATCTAAACTAGGCAAGGGGGATAAGCTGTTAGGGTCAAGGGTTAACAGATATTTGCTATATTCTATGGAAAAGATTAGACCGCCGGGCAGGCTGAGTCTTTTCCCCGCTGGCTTATTTACTGCCGAGAGCATCTGTTCAATGTGGCGCATTTCAATGTCCTTAGTGCTGCCGAGCAGCCTTTCCACTGCTGCCCGGAAGAGGTATCGCTTCGGGGCGGGGGGTAACTGGTCAAACCTTTTCTTGTCTAAAACAATGGTTTCCCCCTGTTCTTGGGCAACCTCATCCCACAGTTGGGCAGTCTGTTTATCCAGGAAGGCGATGTCATCGCTGGCAATGCGACCGGTTCGTAGCACGGCTTGAGCAATACCGGGGTTATAGCTCTTAAGCAGGGGCAAAAGCTGATGGCGGATCCTGTTTCTTAATGGCGAGAGAGAAATGTTTGAGACATCAATCCGGGGCTTAAGCTCATGGCTCTGGCAGTAGTCTTCTGTCTCCCGGCGGCTTACTTCTAGTAGGGGTCTTATGATAGTGAAGCTACCGCTTTTCGATTTCCACTCACTATATGGCTGGAGTCCTCGCAGTCCTTTTGTTCCTGTCCCCCTAATGAGGTGTAACAGTATGGTCTCTATGTGGTCATCCATGGTATGCCCTACTGCTACCAGGTTTGTTCCGATAGATTTTGCTACCTCAGTGAGGAAGCTATACCTCACCTCGCGGGCGGCTTCTTCCAGGGAAAGGCGGTGCTCGGCTTGGTAGCCTTTTACATCCCGCCCTTCTATAGTGGCGGGAATAGCCAATTGGTGGGCTAAATCAGAAACATAGTTAGCGTCAGCCTCAGATTCAATTCCCCGAAGTTGGTGGTTGAGGTGAGCCACGTGTAGACTTACCTTTAGCTCCTTCTGGAGCTTAGCTAGAATGTGGAGCAGGCACACTGAGTCTGGTCCGCCGGATACCGCCACCGCCAGCTTCTCGCCTGAGATTAGCTGATGCTGCTGAATGAAGCCTAGCACTCGCTGCTCCAGTGATTGTTGTCTTTCTCCCTTCATCCTCCCCTCCAGCTAGCTTGTCCTTAGGATGAGTTTGGTGCGGTGGATGGAACGGGGATACTGGGTAAAGCCCAGGGCGGCAGCGACCTGCTCCGGTCTTCCCGAACCGCTGCTATCACAGCGTAACCTCATGCCTATGGTGCAGTAGCCACTATGCCAGTCAATAAGCCACAGTTCATCAATTAGTGCCCTCAGGTCGTAACTGCGGGTTCCAGTATCTCGTTGGTGGTGCCAGGGCAATTGCTTTGCCGATAGCAGAGAGGCAAGGGCTGACTCTATATCCTGCTTGTCCCTTTCCGTTTCTATTTGAACCTCGTATTCGGTGTAGCTGACTTGCGATTGCAGGGAGGGCATGGTTGGGGCTACAGGGTAGACCTGTACTATCTTGATGCCGGGGGGCAGTTGCTGGTTTACCGCGTTAGTGAAGAAGTGCGGGGAGACCCATTTGGTGCAGAATAGGTCCATTAGCTCGGCTTGGCTGGTTACCCCCACCTGAAGGGGTGCGGCTAGCGATATCCTGGGGTGGGGGCTAAATCCCTCAGTGTAAGCCAGCGGTATCCCGGCTCGATGTAGGGCTCTATGCCACAGACGCATTATATCCAGATGGGAGATGAATTTTATCTCTTCCCCTCGGCAAAATCTAGTCCGCAGTCGTTGCATGCCTTTCCTTGGTCAGTACAATCTTCTCGATTTTCTTTCCCCGCATCTCAGTTATAACTATCCTCATCCCCTTATACCTTACCTGTTCACCTTGCTTGGGTATATGCCCGAGAAGGTTGAGGACAAAGCCGGCTACCGTCTCATAGTCACCCGGAGGCAGATTCAAGCCCATCTCTTCGTTGGCTTCCTCAACACGCATCCCGCCATCAATCTGGAAGGTATACTCGTTTATTGTTTCATACTCCTTTTCTATTGCTGCCAGCTCATCGCCAACCGGACCGACGATTTCCTCCATTAGTCCACTGAGGCTGACTATACCAGCAGTGCCGCCAAACTCGTCAACAACCACCGTCATGCGGTAGTTCTTGTCCCTCATCTCGGCAAAAAGCTCGCTGATTCGTTTGGTCTCAGGGGCAAAGTATGCCGGGCGAATCAGGTCATCAATGACACCCTTATCACTGATAGTTCCCTTAGCCTGAGCCATAACTATATCCTTTACCGAAAGGATGCCGACTATATTATCCCTGTTATCCTCATATACCGGAAAGCGAGATAGCGGGGATTGGGCGTAAAGATTGAGGAAATCGGCTAGTTTGGTCCCCTTCTCTATCCACACTACCTCGGTGCGTGGTACCATAACCTCGCTGACCGGGCGGTTGCCAAACTCAAATACCTTGTGTAGCATCTCAGCCTCTTCCTCCTCCACCGTCCCCTCTTTATGTCCCACCGATATCATGGTTCGGATTTCCTCCTCGCTAACCAGAGACCTGGGCACTGGTGTACCGCCAAATAGTTTGCTAAATCCTGAGGCAATCCAGCTCAGGGCAATAACAAACGGGGTAAGCAGCCAGGAGAGCGCCTCTATCGGTCGGACAAGGGTAAGGGACAACCTCTCAGCATGCTGGGTGGCTATGGTCTTGGGGGTGGTCTCACAGAATATCAGTAGCGCAATGGTTACCACTATGGTAGCAATGATGATGCCCTCTTCCCCCCAGATGGAGACGGCTAAAAATGTAGCCAGGGCAGCGGCGGCAGTGTTGACGAAGTTGTTGCCCAGCAGGATGGTGGACAGAAACCTTTCTGGTCGCTCCATCATCTTGGCTACTCGCTTTGCCCCTCTGACCTTAGTATTGACCAGATGCTCAATCCTTATCTTCTGTAACGAGACAAAGGCTGTTTCTGAGCTGGAGAAGAAGGCTGAGAGGAGGAGGCAGATGATAAGAAACACCAAGTACAGTGTTTCAATACTGGACATATAACATCACCCCACTTGGCTCCAATAAACCCCCTAACTAATCCCTTCCGTCATCATAGCATTGGCTGGTAGGTGTGTCAAAAGCAGTTCTTGAGGTTGTTCAGCAAGCTCGTTTTCCACCCCTCCCCGTTTTTAACGTATCTTTTTCTTCCCACCCTCCCGCCCTTAGGGGATTTACTCAACAGTCTCAGAGGGTGGGTGAGAATAACCAAGTTGGTAAACAGTGTCGCTCTGCTGTTTTACTCTCTGGCGTCTATGCTATAATTCGGTTATCGGAAATCATAGAAGGTATCTGAGGCGGTGGTATCAAAAAGGAGATACAATATGAATGAGATAAGATATAAGCCAATAGGTATCATTCATTCTCCATTCAAGGAGCCTCGTGGAACGCCCATACAGCCGGCAGGTGCTCGGGATATTGAAAGCACCGTAGAAATAGCATCAGAATATGTGGAGGGATTGAAAGATATTGAAGGATTTTCACATATTATTTTGATATACCATTTTCATTTATCGAGGGGATATCTCTTGAAGGTTAAACCATATATGGATGAAAAGAGCCGCGGAGTATTTGCCACCCGAGCTCCGAGCCGTCCCAACCCAATTGGTATCTCAATAGTTCGCTTAGTCAAGGTTGATGGGAAGGTGCTATATATCAAGGATGTGGATATCGTGGATGGTACGCCTCTTTTAGATATCAAGCCATATGTTCCAGAATTTGACACACGAAAAGTAGAGAAAATAGGATGGCTTAAAAAAAATGTGAATAAGCTTTCTATGGCAAGGGACGACGGGAGGTTTTTTTGAAAATTTTGGGCATTGAGACCTCTTGTGATGAAACGGCGGCGGCTGTGGTGGAGGATGGGACAATAGTCCTGTCCAACCAGATTGCCTCTCAGGTGGAAATCCATGCCCGCTATGGCGGGATTGTCCCCGAGGTCGCCTCCCGTCAGCATATCCTGTCCATTATCCCGATACTAGAGCAGGCAATGGCTCAGGCTGAGGCTACCTGGAAGGATATATCCGGTGTTGCCGTGACTATTGGACCTGGTCTGGCTGGCTCATTGCTGGTGGGGGTGAATGTGGCTAAGGCTATTGCCTTGGCTCATGGCTTGCCTATTACCGGGGTTAACCATCTTGAGGGCCATATCTACGCCAACTGGCTGGGCAACCACAGCATAGATTTCCCTGTGGTCTGTCTTATTGTTTCCGGGGGACACAGTGATTTGGTGTTGATGCGGGGGCATGGGGATTATGTTGTACTGGGGCGAACCCGAGACGACGCTGCCGGTGAAGCCTTTGATAAGGCAGCCAGAATACTGGACTTGGGTTATCCCGGCGGTCCGGCTATTGAGCGGGCAGCAAAGGGAGGTGTTGCTTCCATTCAACTACCCCGTGCCTGGCTAAAGGGGAGTAGTGACTTCAGCTTTAGTGGGGTTAAGACGGCGCTACTGCGCCTGGTTGAAGCGGGGAAGGTTTCATCGGTGGCTGACGGCGCTGCCAGTTTTCAGGAGGCGGTGATTGATGTCCTGGTTACTAAAACGGTGGCGGTGGCTAAGGAGCGGCGAGTGAAGCAGATTTTGTTAGCCGGTGGGGTGGCAGCCAATGGGCTGCTTCGTAAACGGCTGGTGGAAAATTCACCCCTCTCCGTCCTGGTTCCCCAGCCGGTATTGTGCACCGATAACGCTGCCATGATTGCTGCCTGCGGTTATTACCGGTTCAAGGCAGGCAAGACTAGTGGCTTAGACCTGGATGTGGTGCCCGGCCTCAAGCTGGCTTAACGGCGTAGCTTTTGAGCTTGAAATAGGGTCTTCTTCCCACCCACCCGCCCTAGAGAGGCTTTGCCTCTCTTTAATTCTCTTATTTTCGGGGTGTTTAAGAGGGGGGCTTCGCCCCCCCCCTTAAAACTACTTCCCCTTCCCCTAAGGGGAAGGGGGATAAAGGGGGATGGGGTTACCGCATAAAGCTAGAGCGGGTCCCCTGAGAAATCTTTGATTTCTCAGGGTGCTGAGGGGGATGGGGTCAATTTATGAAGAAAAGAGGCAATTATTGACCTTGAATGCCTGTCAATGGCTTAAATTAACCGCAAATAACCGTCTATTGAGTTGCTACTTATGCCTGTGTGCGCTATGATAGGCGTTAGCACTCTTCCTCTGAGAGTGCTAAAATCAGGAGTGGTTACTGAATTGAAGAAGGAGGGTTGAAATGGCGCTTAAGCTTCAGCCGTTAGCCGACCGGCTAGTAGTTAGACCTATTGAGCGGGAGGAGGTGACAAAAGGGGGGATTGTCCTTCCCGATACCGCCAAGGAGAAGCCCCAGGAGGGGGAGGTATTGGCTATTGGTCCGGGCAGGCTATCTGAGGATGGAAAGCGGATAGCTATGGATGTCAAGGTTGGCGACAGGGTGATTTATGCTAAGTATGGAGGCGCCGAGATTAGGATTGACGATGAGGAGCTGGTGATCCTGCGTGAGAGTGACATTCTAGCCAAAAGGGTTAAGTAACAATAAGGATTTAAGGAGGGATAAGATGGCTAAGCAGATTATATTTGATGAAGAGGTTAGGCATGCTCTGAAGCGAGGGGTAGACGCCTTGGCTGATGCAGTTAAGGTGACCCTGGGACCCAAAGGGCGCTGTGTCGTCCTGGATAAAAAGTGGGGTCCCCCAACGGTAATTGATGACGGGGTTACCATTGCCAAGGATATTGAGCTTCCTGACCCCTTTGAGAACATGGGAGCTCAGTTGGTTAAGGAGGCGGCGACCAAGACCAATGATGCCTGTGGTGATGGTACTACTACCTCCACTGTCTTAGCTCATGCCATTATTAGCGAGGGGTTTAAGAATGTGGCTGCTGGAGCCGATGCCATGGCGCTGAAACGGGGCATTGAGAAAGCGACCAAGGCTATTATTGATGAGCTTAAACGGGTATCTATTGAGGTAAAGGGTAAGGAGCAGATTGCTCAGGTTGGTACTATCACGGCGAAAGACAGTGAGATTGGCAATCTAATTGCTGAGGTGATGGAGAAGGTAGGCAAGGACGGGGTTATCACCGTGGAAGAGTCCAAGGGAGTAAAGTATGAGACCGAGTATGTTGAGGGGATGCAATTTGACCGTGGCTATATCAGCCCGTACTTCATCACCAATGCCGAGCGTATGGAAGCAGTGATTGATGACCCCTACATCCTTATTACTGATAAGAAGATATCGGCAATATCTGACCTTCTACCAGCGTTGGAGAAAATACTGCAGGTCTCAAAAAATTTGCTGATTATTGCTGAGGACGTTGAGGGTGAAGCCCTGGCTACCCTGGTGGTCAATAAGCTACGGGGCACCCTGAATGTCATCGCGGTTAAAGCCCCCGGCTTTGGCGACAGGCGTAAGGCAATGCTTGAGGATATTGCCATCCTTACCGGAGGCAAGGTAATCTCGGAGGAGGTGGGGCGCAAGCTGGACTCGGTTACTGTGGAGGACCTGGGTAGGGCACGGCGGGTGACTATGGACAAGGACAACACTACTATAGTTGAGGGCAGGGGCTTGGAGGAGTCAATTAAGGCCAGAATCAAGCAGATTAAGGCTCAAATAGAGGAAACTACCTCCGATTTTGACCGCGAGAAGCTTCAGGAGCGGCAGGCGAAGCTGGTGGGTGGGGTAGGTGTAATCAAGGTTGGAGCAGCTACTGAGGTTGAGCTCAAGGAGAGGAAGCACCGGGTTGAGGATGCTCTATCGGCGACCAGGGCGGCGGTGGAGGAGGGTATTCTTCCCGGTGGTGGTGTTGCTCTGATTAATGCCCTCTCGGTTCTGGATAAGCTGGATGCCAGCGGTGATGAACTCACCGGCGTTAATGTTATCAGGAAGGCGGTGGAGGAGCCAATTCGCTGGATTGCGACCAATGCCGGTAAGGAGGGGGCGGTAATAGTGGATGCGGTTAAGAAGAGCAAGACCGGCATCGGCTACGATGCCGTCGCCGATGACTTCGGCAATATGGTGGAGAAGGGCATTGTTGACCCGACCAAGGTGGTAAGGTCAGCGCTGGAGAATGCCGCCAGCATTGCGGTTATGGTCCTTATTACCCAGTCCCTGGTGGCTGATATACCGGAGAAGGAGAAGATGCCGGCGATGCCACCCGGTGGTGGCATGGAATACTAAGTCACTGGGCTAATTTAGAAAAGCCGTGGCTTTAGAGCCACGGCTTTTTATTGCTAGAGCTTAAGCAGCTTATCTAGGGGCTTATCCTCAGCTACAGGACCAACTACTGCCAGGCGGAGATGACTTGCCACGAGTAATTCTTGGGCTAACTGCCTGAGCTCTTCAGCGGTAATGGCATCAATAATGGACATTACCTGGTCAACGCTGAGGATTTGACCGGTGAGGATTTCCTGTCCCCCTGCCCAGCCGGCAACGCTGCGGCTATCCTCCATGCGAAGTAGGAGACGGCCTTTTGATAGTTCCTTAGCCTTAGATAATTCAGCCTCAGGGACTATCTCTTTGAGTCGGGAAAGTTGTTCCAGGATAGCGCTAATGGCTAATTGGAGGTTTTTGGGTTTGACCCCGGCGTAGATGGTAATTGAGCCGGTGTCAAGGAAGTGGTCGACAAAGCTATGGATGCTATAGGCAAGCCCGAGCCGGTCGCGAATCTCGGTAAACAGGCGACTGCTCATGCCCTCCCCGAGAATAACATTAAGCAGGTCAAGGATAAAGCGCTTGGGGTGAAGCAGTGACAACCCGGTTAGTGCCAGGCAAAGGTGGGCTTGCTCGGTGTCCTTCGTCTCAATATGTAGCCGCGGGAATTGTTGCTCTTTATATGCCAGATATCCGGGGCGAGGCTTAAGGTTAGCCCAGTTACCCAGGGCTTGACCCGCAGCGGCTACCATCTCCTGGTGCTGGACAGCACCGGCGATAGCGACCACTGTGTTGCCGGGTAGATACTGATGCGCCAGGTAGTCAAGCATCGTCTCCCGGGTAATGTCAGCCACTGACTGCTTGCTCCCAGCGATATCCCTTCCCAGGGGGTGACCCGGCCACAAAAGCTCATCAATGAGCATGTCAACCAGTTGCGGCGGGGAATCTCTTCCCATATTAATCTCTTCAATGATAATCTTGCGCTCGCTTTCTATATCCTTGGGGTCAAACCTTGAATGGAGCAGCATATCTGCCAGTACATCCAAGGCTAGGGGGAAATGGGGTTGAGCCACCTTGCACCAGTAAAGGGTCAGTTCCTTATCGGTGCCCCCGTTAACGATCCCCCCCACCCCCTCTATAGCCTCAGAGATTTTCCTGGCTGTGGGGCGCTTTGACGTGCCCTTAAAGCAAAGGTGCTCAATAAAGTGTGAGGTGCCAGCCTCGGGCTCGGTCTCGTACCTTGAGCCAACACCGATGAAGATGCAGATAGATACCGAGTGGGTGTGGGGCATGGTGGTGGTGATAATGCGCAGCCCATTATCTAGGGTCGTCTTGTGATACAAATTTTGCCTCTAAATCAGGTTAAATGATATTCTAATGGTCTGCCCGATGGGGTGTCAATTTAAGGGGGTTACTGGTTAACCCTGTCACCCTATGATTGTGTTTGGTGGCTATACACCCCCAGCCCTCCTTGTTTTTAACTTATCTCTTTCTTCCCACCCTCCCGCCCTTGAGGGCTTCACCTCCTAATCTCTTGCTTTTAGTGGGGTGTTTAAGAGGGGCTTCGCCCCTCTTTTTAAAAAACCTTCCCCCTCTCCCTTGAGGGAGAGGGGGCTAGGGGGTGAGGGTGATAATATAAATTGACTTCCTTAGCTAGCACTGCTAACATTGAGGAAATGATATCCAGGCTTTCTTTATTTCCAGTAACATCAGGCATAAATGATAGAGGTCACCTAGTTATCGGCGGCTGTGATGCTGTGGAGCTAGCCGCTGAGTTTGGCACGCCGCTATATGTCTTTGATGAAATTAGTTTGCGTCAAAGGTGTGGCGAATTTAAGCATGAGTTTAGCCGGCGCTATGCTAACAGCATGGTTATCTATGCTAGTAAAGCCTTTATTAACCAGGCTCTAGCCATTATCTTCAGGGAGGAGGGGCTGGGGCTAGATGTTGTCTCCGCCGGGGAGATTAGTATTGCCCGCTCTGTTGATTTCCCCCAGGATAGGGTCTATTTCCATGGTAATAACAAGTCAGCCGA
>Ga0315280_10000903_pt1 | contig 53467 bp, 61 predicted proteins | sample YL17G06_40_MG_FD_203697 | JGI IMG/M metagenome (GOLD analysis project Ga0315280, IMG submission 203697) | Sediment microbial communities from Yellowstone Lake, YNP, Wyoming, USA - YL17G06_40 | ecosystem: Environmental > Aquatic > Freshwater > Lake > Sediment | place: USA: Wyoming | collected... | reverse complement strand
TACACGGGCCCTCCTACGCTTTGATATTCATCAAAGCTTCGGATGGACAAGTATCTTGGGAATAAAGATTCCTCTCGCCCTTCCGAAGCTCAAATGCAATTTGAGCGAAGGAGGGAGCTACACGGGCCCTCCTACGCTTTGATATTCATCAAAGCTTCGGATGGACAAGTATCTTGGGAATAAAGATTCCTCTCGCCCTTCCGAAGCTCAAATGCAATTTGAGCGAAGGAGGGAGCTACACGGGCCCTCCTACGCTTTGATATTCATCAAAGCTTCGGATGGACAAGTATCTTGGGAATAAAGATTCCTCTCGCCCTTCCGAAGCTCAAATGCAATTTGAGCGAAGGAGGGAGCTACACGGGCATTTCTAAAACTAACTCTCATATTAGCTCGCAAATGAACAATTGGGAAGGGCTGATATAAGACAAAAACCCTTGCGGGTTTTAAAATCATTTGAACGAAAATCTCAAGCTCGCGCCACCAATAATAGCATGGCCAGCCGCCGTTATAACCGGAACCACCCACCAAAGTTTACGCGCGGTCGGATTAGAACTTTTTCGTAAACGATAACTTGAATACAGAAGCGCGCTATTCGCGCCGGCATAAAAACCGTAGGTCGCCGGCCTACCGGCCTTGAAAAACGGCTGCATGATTGGATTCTCCTCACGGCACGCACCCAACCCCATACAAGAACGCGTGGTTTCGGCATCCAATATTGTTGAACCCCAAAGCGCGGCGCTGACGGCAAGAAACTTTTTATCAAAGACCCTAACATCTTGTTGCGCAAAAGAACTGCTCGCGCTAAATCCGATAAACAGACAAGCCAAGGTAATCAAGCGTGTTGCACGCATGGGACTCCTCCTGTTTCACTTTGTGAAAATGCCGGTTAATATAATAACAAAATGGGCGAGTAAAGTCAAGAGAAAATCCGGTTTCATTTCAATAGCACCGAAGTCAGAAGAACGGCAACGATAATCACAAAAAGGAAGGCAATTGTATATAGCAGCAAGACAATCCCGTCTCTTTTAAAACCATTAAAATATAAATGCCCGGGCCGGCCTAAAACCAGCAACCCGACAATCGTGGCCGAGATTACAAACAATAACAAGATAGCGGCCGAGCCCAGAAAATTATTTGCCGGACCGAAAAATTTCTGGGCATTGGACATCAGCAAAACAACTGTGGCGATATATACCGAGATACCCAGCGAGTTTAACAAGGCGATGATTAATAATTTTGATGTTTTCATGTAGACGTAAGGGGAATAGTAGATAGTAGCTATAACAACCTCTTTCTGCGAAACGCAATCCCCGAAGCCGATTTTAGATATTTTTCAAAAGTTAGAGCTTTTTCTTGAATTTCGAAAGCGGAATACCAAACAATTTTCCACGGTCTAAATTTACGGGTATGCTTATTGGCCCCTGAATTATGTGATTCTAAACGCTTTTCAATATCAGATGACGAACCAATATATGTTTGGTTGGGGTTGTTTATACTTCGAAGAATATAAACGTAATACATAATAAACAAATGGCTTGCCGTTCGTAGCCTAGTGTCAATAAAAAATACCCGTGGAGGGCCCTTCTTCGCATAAAGCTACGAAGGGCACTTCTTCACCGAGGGCGAAGAAGTGAGCGGGTGAGGAGGATCGAACTCCCGTCCTTAGCTTGGGAAGCTAATGTACTACCACTGTACTACACCCGCACTTACACCTAACAAGTATTTGTTCTGCGCCCCGCAAGTCTTGTACGGCCAATCTCATTCGCAATACTTTGATTTGTGAATAACTAACGTCTTGATAGACAGAACGGTAAGATTTGCTGATACTTGTTAGGTGTGAGTGCCCGCGTTGTTTACTGCTTATTTAACAGATAGTTTAGCCATTTCTGCCAATTTGGCAATATTGTAGACGATTTTGTTGCATTGTTAGTTTCCGTCGGGCTTTGGATGTGCTGATTTTTATAGACAAAAACAACACTCTCTCCCGGCTTTTTGTAATTAAGTTTCAGCCGCGCTTCCCGTTCAAGGTAGGCAACACTTTTAAAATAGTCGCTGAGTTTTTGTAACTCCGAAAGGTTTTGTTCGGCCTCGGCGATTTTCTGGTCCAGATTATTTACTTCTTGGCTGACTGTCTCCAGCGAAGGTCTAAGTTTGATGATTAACAGCAAAAAAAATCCGATTACAATCACGGCCAAAATTGTAAACAATCTTGATTGCAAAACGCTTTTAAACATCGGGGGAAGGACGGGCATAGCCATAATGCCTTCTTGGCATTCCAGCGAGAAAATTGCATGGTTCGTTTTTGGTATAATGGTTCTTTGGCCAAAAACGGAATTTTTGAGCTGAAATAGCGGAGCGAGTCGCTGGATGAGCGAAGCGGGCCGAGAAGGCGTTATGGCGAAACCCGTAGCTGACTGTTTTGTCTAATCCTGTTTATAACCTCCACGACTTCTGCCGGGGCCGGTATTTTTTCAAACACAATCTCATTTTCGGCGGCAGTCCGGATTTTTATATCCCCGAAATTATAAAGCGACGAGGTTACTCCTTCTTTGATGTAAGAAATTTCCAAAATGTCCCGATATAAAAGTTCTGTAACGGTCTTGGAGAAAAACCCGCGCTGTTCGTTTTCCACAACTCTCTGGTCGGTAATTATCAGGGCATCCATCCGCCAAATGAAAAACCTGTATATAACAATCAGCAAGACCAGCAAAATCGCGAAAGCCAAAACCAACGGCCAGTAGCCGAAGAAATCAAAACGCGCCAGATACCTAATTAAAATCAGAGCCACAACTATTAGCGGCCAAGTGAAAAACACCGGTAACAAAAACATGACGTGCTTGCGCACTATCTTTACTAAATTCTCGTTTTGCCTTAAAATAATGGGAATAGCAGAAAATAGAAAATAGAAAGTAGAAAATAGAATTTTAATTATTTCTAGATTCTATTTTCTAGATTCTAGATTCTAGCTTGTTATGCTATCCAAACGGGCAATAAAATACATCTCCATAGCCGTGGCTTTTCTCACCATTATTTCAATGCTCGCCTTCCTCGTCATCCCTCTCCTCCGGCTCTAGTATATTTTAGCATTTTCCGGAAAAGAACAGAACTCCAGCGACAATAAACGCTATCTTTTCAGCATCTCCAAAAACCCCAGTAGTAGAAAGCTGCGCTTTCACTACGGGGCAAGCACCCTTATCTTTTTAACATTTCCAAGAAGACACTCTGCGGAATGTTGACCTTCCCCAGTTCTTTCATTTTCTTCTTCCCCTTCTTCTGTTTTTCAAGCAGTTTTTTCTTTCGGGTCACATCGCCGCCGTAAAGATACCCGGTAACATCTTTTCGCAGCGCCGATATGGTCTCGCGGGCGATGATTTTCCCGCCAATCGCCGCCTGCAATGAAACCGCAAACCACTGCCGCGGGATTACTTTTTTCAATTTTTCCACCATTCTTCTCCCCTCCTGATACGCCGAAGCGCGCGGCACGATCTTGGAGAATGGTTCCACCGAATCGCCGGCAACCAAAATATCAAGCCGGACCAAATCTGCGGGTTCATAGCCAGCTCGCCCTGAGCCTGTCGAAGGGGCGGGCTCGTAACTCATAGAGGCGTAACCGGAACTGACGCTTTTCAGTCGGTCGTAAAAATCGGTGATTATTTCGGCGAGCGGCACGCGGTATTTCAAAATCACAAGTTCTTTTGTTATATACTCCGTCGTTTCATATCCGCTCCTGTATTCCGCCATCAGCTTCAACAGCTGTCCCATATAATTTTCGGGGGTTAAGATCTCAAGTCCGACCGTCGGCTCTTCTATTTTTTCTATGACAGACGGGTCGGGCAGGGCCGCCGCCGACCTGACGGCCAAAACGTTGCCATTTTTTTGAATAACGCGATATTCAACCGACGGAGTAGAAATAATCAGCGAAAGGCCGAACTCCCGTTTCAGACGCTCGCTTACTATCTCAACGTGCAACATTCCCAAAAAACCCAAGCGGAATCCCCGGCCTAATCCTACGGAGGTTTCCGGTTCATAAGACAAAGAAGCATCTGTAAGCTTCAACTTGCCCAACGCGTCTTTCAGCACATTGTAATCGTCGCTGCTTTCCGGATAGAAGCTGGCAAACACCACCGGCCTTGGTTCCTCGTACCCCGGCAATGGCTTAATTTTTTCTTCATCATTTTGAACTTTGAACTTTGAACTTTGAACTTTGTATATCGTATCCCCGACGCGGACCTGGCCCGGATTTTTCAAACCGGTAGCGATATAACCGATGTCGCCGGCGGAAAGCTTAGCATATTTTTTTAACTCCGGCATGAAGTGGCCGACTTCTATCGCCTCGCCGCCAGCTTTTGAAGCAAAAAGTTCTATTTTTTCGCCGGCTTTTATCTCGCCGTCAAAAACCCTGATATACGCGAGCACGCCTTTATAGGCGTCAAACGCCGAATCAAATATCAAAGCTCGGAACGGCCTATCGGAACTCCCGCGAGGCGGCGGAATTTTTTCAATGACCTCCTGTAAAACCCGCTTAACGCCTTCTCCGGTTTTGGCCGAAATTTTTAAAATTTCCCTGTCCGCGCGCAATAATTTTTTAATCCCCTCTTCAACTTCGGCAACCCGCGCGTTCGGCAGGTCAATTTTGTTTATGGCCGGGATAATGACCAGCCCCTGTTTTTGAGCCAAGTGCAGATTCGCGAGGGTCTGCGCCTGCACGCCCTTGGCGGCATCAACCAAAAGAATCGCTCCATCAACGGCGGCTAAAGATCGGGAGACCTCATAAGAAAAGTCCACGTGGCCCGGAGTATCAATTAAATTCAGGGTATAGGGTTTAGCGTTTAGCGTATAGTTCATCCGGACGGGTTGGAGCTTAATTGTTATTCCACGCTCCCGCTCAAGCTCCATTTGGTCAAGAAATTGTTCGTGCATCTGCCTTTTTTCAACAGCACCCGTCAATTCCAAAAATCTGTCAGCAAGAGTTGATTTTCCATGATCCACATGGCTTATTACACAAAAATTTCGGACATTATTCATAAATGTAAGTTATCATTAAAAATAAAAGCCGCCAAGCGGCGGGTGAAAATACTCACAGTTTTTATCCAGTCAGAGGACGCATCCGATAATTGGGCTGCCATCTTTCTATCTTATCCTCAAAAGGAGAAAGAGTTCTTTCTATCCCTTGCCGATCAAGTTGTCTCTGAAAGGTTATTAAAACTAAGCGCGGGCTGATTTCGTTCACGCTTTGTATCTCTTCGCTCTTGGCAAAAAGCGATTGCAAGGTTTTTAATTCGCCCTCCTTTACCACCACAAGACAAGAGCTATATTTTTCCATCGCTCCCTCCTTATTTTTAAACAGCTAAAAACCTATTAGGAGTCTAGAACTATCTGAAAACGATGTCAATGTCCCTATTTCCGGCTAAACCAGCCGAGGGCTACGAAACCGTATAAAAATTCAAACAATCCGGATTACTCGCGCGGGGAGTCAGGGGATACGAGATTATTTCCAAAAACGCAACCGGCCAGAATAAATTGAAACTCAATTGCGAAAAGTAAAACCAGATTGCCGTCGTGGCAACAACGGCAATCATATGGCCGTAAAAAGCCCAGCGCTGGTTTTGTTTTAATCCCAATCTTACCGGAATAGTCCGGGCACCGTCTTTCATATCGCTCCCCGCGTCTCTAAAATCGCCGAGCAAATTACGGCCAGCCATCAAAACAAAAGCCAGCACCGCAATACGAGGATTGAACAAAAAAGCCAAGGAGAAATTCTGCAATCCTCTCCACAAGGGAGAAGTCAAACCGAAAAACCTGCTCCGCTTTTTTGCCGCGTAAAAAAAGCCGAAGAGCATAAACAAAACCGCCGCGCCGAGTGGTAATAGAAATAATGCCGGCACAAAGAAAGCAATCCAGAGAAAACGGCTTACCGGACGGCGCATTTTGTCTTTATGCATGCCTTCCAAAAGCAACAAAAATCCAATCCAGAGCATTATCATCCCGACAATGGATTTCGTGTCGCGGGTAAGAGCAAAAGCAAAAACCACCATATCAAGCAAACTGTAAATTCTCAACTGGCCGATATAATTCAAAACTCTCCTTGTCATATCATAAAAGTTAATCAGCGGGGATTATAAGGGAAGCTATTTAAATTTTATATTTATCTCCCTATCCACCGACAAATCTGAGTTTAAAACCAGATTGTCGCCGAGAAGCTGTAAGCCGGGACTTTTGTCCGTGACCGAAGAGCCATCTGGCAATTTGAAACTGAAATTAATGTGGTCGCCGCCGGTCCCGGATTGCTTTTGCCAGTACAAGCTGTAGTTCCCCCCAGCCGCTTCGGTAACTGGCGTGTGGTATTTCAAAACAACCGACTTAGTTTGCTTTGGCTTTACGATAAGCCAGAAGCCGAAAACAGTTTTGCCCGATTCTTCGGAAACGTCCACTCCGCCGACAGGATGAGAAACGCTCCCCTCAATCCGCTCAAGGTCAAGGTCGCGCTTGAATCCATCGTAGTCTATCAGGGGCGTGAAATCAGTTATTAACTGGCCGACCACGCCTTCCAAAACCGAACCTTCCGGAACGAAAACTTTAACATAGGTGGAATTATCCCTGTTGTAGAATCCGTATTGGGAATCCCCTCCGTTGTGGATGCGACTGATTGTAAGGGAATGCTCCGTGCCACCATCGTTTCCCGACGATGTTTCCAAATTGAAAGAGCTGTCGGTTACAAAATCTGTTTTGGAGCCCTTCACGTTTGCAAAAACTATTTCCAGAAAATCCCCCGCTTGCCCTGAGCTTGTTGAAGGGGTTTGTTTTACTTCCCCGCCAAGCCCGTTTTCAAGTGCCGTTTTTTCCAAACTGGAATCGTCAAAATAGGCCAGTATGTGCTTCTCCTCTGCCGCTTTCGTGATTATCTTGAAAATCTCAATCCAATTATTCTTGTCCTGCTCGCCCAACTTTTCAAAAAACTTCGGCTGGAGGTCCGTGAGAATCTTCTTCGGCTTAGACCTATCCGCCTCATACTCAACTTCGTTTTGAATTTCGGTAAGGAAATTATCCGCGCCAAGAACCATATCGTATTCGGGCATATCAATCGGCCCGACTATCTTCAGCATATCGGCGATGACATCCGGGGTTATCGTCAGCACGCCGTCAACTTTGCCGCCGCCGTCTTTTTGATAAAACTCCTCAACCTTTCTGGCCGAAGTCGGAAAATCGGCAAACCAATTAGCGTCGCGCATGCCCCAAGTCGGAGTAATATGCTGCATTTGAAGCGGCGGAACAATGTTTTCTTTAAGATTTGCGTCTATTTGATAAACATCGTCCACAAAAATCTTCGTGAGAGAGCCATCTTCAAAAGTAATCAGGGCGTAAGTTCCGGGGAAACCGCCCGTCGGTCTTAATTCGCTGTTATTCTGCAGTAAAACAAGATAGGTCTTCTTGCCATTACTGCCAACAAGTTTCAAAAGAAAATCCGAATAATTAATGGCGCTGCCGATATATCTCTGAAATTGAGGAATTTTTTCCTTAAAATCCAGCAGAATCGGCTGCTTGTCCGCGGGAATTACCGAAGCATCAATATCGGCAAGCAAACTGTTGGCTTTTTTGATATTGCGGTCGGCATTTACCAAAACGGTTTTAAATTCACCGAGTAATTTAGAAAGTGATTTTGGGCCCGAACCCGCTTGCCCTGAGCTCGTTGAAGGGTTCAAGAAAGAAAGAGGATTTGAGTTATATAACGCCCCCAAGGCCGATGCTAAATTCTCGCCGGCCTTGGATATGCTGCGGCCCGCTTCAACCAGATTATTCGCCGCTTTTATCTTCCCCAATCCCGGCAGATTGCCGAAGACGGAAAGAAAAGAAGCTCCAAGCTCATTCAGAGTGCCAGAGGCCTTATTAAGGTCGTCGTAAGCTAAAGCAAAACTATTCGCCGCATCCTGAAACTTAAAATCCTCAAGTTTCTGCTTCGCATCTTCAAGATTAGCGACCGCATTGCTTCCGTTCTGGACAATATTATTTCTGGCCCAAATACCGCTTTGCATCGTCCACCACGCCAATGCGCCGACGGAAATCAGGGCGACAAAGAAAATTAAAAGTTTCTTTCCAAAAAATGCGGAGAAGTTCCACCGAATCCGCGGAATATATTTTGCAATCCTTTCCTGCCTTGCCGGCAGGCAGGTTGCGCTTTTCTGCCTTGCCCCCCACCACGTAGCGTGGGGCCTCGCCGATATTGAGCCGAGGTGAGTTAGCCAAAAATCAACTTCTCGGGAAACCGGGGTGGATATCGAAATCGCACTTTGGCTGATGGGATGTACTATTGCTGGCGCCTTAGGAACCGCCCAAATATTTTTGGGCTCAACGGCTCTTTTAATCGGTGCCGTCTGTACAGTTTTTGGCAAGGAAACCATCTCGACTTCCTTTTTTTCTATCCCCGCTTTTGCCATACTCGCCGTAACAAGAAGTCGTGGTTTTGATTTTTGTTTTATAAGCGGGTGAATTTGAGCACCAGCTCTGGCCAATTCGGCTATGGCATTAACCGGCTTAAGGAAAACGTCTTCAAACTCGCGAAGGATTGAAATTTTTTGGTCTGGCAGCGGCTGGTCAGCTTTTTTTATAACGGGAGCCAACGGTTGGATGACTTGATGTTCAACTAATAAAGTTGGCTTAGCAGGTTGCGGAGCGGCTGGTTCTTCTTTTAGATTTATTTTTGTCCTCACCTGCGATATTTTTTCAAAATCCAAACCGCCCGACTTTTTAGGCGGTCTAACATCAAACATCGCCAAAAGGATATTATTCCTCGGCACTGATTAAATTATACAACGGGGGGAAAGGAATTGCTTGTGGAGAATTGTCGCGACCCCCTATCATGAAATTCGGTTCGGACTTTGACAAATAAGCTCGCTCGCTGCGCCCCGCACTAAGCAGAGCTTAGTTTGCGGGGTAACGCGGGTCCCTCCGAGCTTTCCTCAACCTTAATCTGCGCAAGCGCAGATCAACCCCTTCGGGGCTAAAGGGTCTGCGGTCTCGGTCTCCCGCTACTTGCTCGCTTATTTATTACCAAAGTCCTCTCTGAAAATTTCTTAGATAGGGGGTCACTCTATCTGAAAACTAAAAACCGCCATTTCTGACGGTGTCATCAATTTAAATTTGCTTGACTGCTTAACTGTTTTTTCAAAAAATATAATAGGTTTTCAGGAGATCCAGAAAAAATCAATTCATCGCCCACGCTTATATTTTCACCATAAGATTTTGAACCCTCGGTGCCTAGATTAAACTCCCCCGCTATAACAGCAAGGTTTTTACCGATGAAGGGTGAGTTTGGGAACATAACAAGCTTAATCTTTGGGGCCTCAAATTTTTTAAGAAGATCGTTGATTTCGGCTATATCTCTCCTAAAACCTTCTTTTACCTCTTTTCCGTCGTATATTTTTTCGAAAGTAGAATATACCAGCTTCTGATAACTTAGGAGTGCCCTCATTAACTCTGGTTCAAGTACCGCCCACGTGAAATCAGGTGCTGACATAACAAGAGTCAAGCTATTCAAGAAATAAAGAAATATTTGAGAGAATTGTTCTTTAACGCCTTGGATAATTTGCGGGGGATAATTTTCAAAAAGCTTCGCGATGTCTTCTGGTAGTTTCCATTCAACTTCACCAATTAAACCTGGCCCCGGAAGGGACTTTTCGCTTTTTATTTTCCAGATCATCTTGGGCTCCTGTTTTATGTAAATGTACCGTCGTGAGCGTATTACAAGTTTTCTATTTTGTCAACTATCCGGGTTTTAAATATCTCTTTATCAAACTTAAGCGCATGTTCACGAATCGCTTCGGGATTCCAGACAGTTTGATAATGCTTGCCGATGGCTTCTGCCAAGGATATCTCGGTCTGCTCGTCAAAAAATATTCCCGTCGGGCCGCCTGCCCCGAGGGCAACAGCCTTTTCGGGGTCAACTACTGTTTCTAACGCTCCTCCGCCACGGTATGCAATTACCGGCCGGCCGGAAGCCATTGCTTCAAGGGGCACAATGCCGAAATCCTCAATTTGCGGGAAAATAATCGCCTGGGCATGGCTGTAGATCTCCGGCATTTTGTAATCAGAAACTAGGCCGAGGAATTCAATATTTTTGCCGGCGATTTTTTCAAGCCGCTTGCGCTCCGGCCCATCCCCCACGATTTTCAGAGGTTTTTTTATGGCAGTAAAAACTTTGACGGCCAAGTCAAAACGTTTATAAGACACCAGCCGCCCGACCATCAGGAAATAGTCGCTAATCTTGTCCGCAATCTTGTACTTTTGCGTGCAAACCGGCGGATAAATTACTTGGGCATCTCGTTCATAATATTTTTTTATCCTTGCTCTGACAAAATCAGAAATGGCAATAAATTCGTCCACTCGGCAGGCGGCTTCTTTATCCCAGATGCGGAGATAGGTTATGAAGATCGGGACCAGCTTTTTTATCGGCCAAGGGTACTTGAACTCATCTATAAAACGGTGGCTGTCGTCCCACAAAAATCTCGTTGGGGTCATGCAATAACTTATGTGCCTCGTGTGGGGTTTGGTGATTACGCCCTTGGCGAATGAAGCCGAGTTGGACAGGACAATATCAAATTCCGACAGATCAAATTGCTCTATTGCCAAAGGCATCAGCAGGGGGAAAATACGATGGTGCTTTCGGGCAAAAGGGATTTTCTGCAAAAAAGAGGTGTGAATTTCACGTCCCTTAAAAACGCGGCCGGTCGCGGCTTCGTCATAAAGCAAAGTATAAATGGGGGCGCCGGGGAAAATCTCGCAAAGCGCCTCTAAAACGCGTTCCGCTCCTCCATATTGGTTAAGATAATCGTGGACCAAGGCAATTCTCATAAAGAGCAATCTATCAAATCGGGAACAAAAAAACAAAAAGGCTCTGGCTTTATCGGAACTTTCTAATCCGCTCAATTAGACCGCCGAGTGGTCACGGAAAAGTTTGAGGATGGTCAGAAAGATAATCTTAAAATCCCGGACCAGCGACCAGTTTTCCATATACGAAGTGTCCAGAGCCACCTCTTTTTCAAACGGCAGGTCAGAACTGCCGGAAATCTGGGCCATGCCAGTAACGCCCGCCTTGATCGCTAAGACGCGCCTATGATGTTTTTCATATTTTGCGATCTCGTCCGGCTGATGAGGCCTTGGCCCGACCAAGGATATGTCGCCCCGGAGCACATTCCATAACTGGGGAAACTCGTCCAAGCGGCATCGGCGCAAAAATCGGCCCACTCCTGTTACACGCGGGTCGTCTTTCATCTTAAAAAGCGGACTGCCCGGCCTTTCGTTAAATGGCATTAGATACTCCTTGTATTTTTCCGCATCATTTATCATTGAGCGGAATTTATAAAGCTTGAAGCGCCTATTTCTACTGACCCGGTCCAACCCCACCAAGACCGGCCCCTCGCTTTCCCATTTAACGGCGAGAGTAATTGCCAAAAACAACGGCGACAAAATAATGAGTCCGAGCGATGAACCGGCTATATCAATAATTCTTTTTATAATCTTCCCCCATCCATCCAGCGCCGTACGGCGGAGCTCAATCAACGGCACGCCGGTAAAAGTGTCTATTACAAAATTAGTAGTCAGCGTTTGATATAAATTGGGAACGAACTTGAAAACAATGTAGTTCTCGTGGCAAAAATCCACCAAGTCCAAAACTTTTTTGGCGGGATAATCAGGGTTAGCCAAAATAACTTCATCAATGCCGGGATTGCCGGTAGCCATTTTAATTTCTCCGACCTCCGGGTTGGCTAAGTGCTTAACGATGCGATAGCCGGAAGCAGGATTGGCCTTAATCTCGTCAACGATTCTTTGGGTCACGTCATCTCCGCCGATCACCATAACTTTGTGTACGCCAAAGTTGTAACGGGAAACAAAAACTTTTTGAAGGCGCCGCATCATCAGCCGGCCACCAGAAACAAAGATGATGGCTAAAAACCAAGCGCCCAAAACCAAAAATCTGGAATTAAAAAGCTCCTGTCTCAAGAAAATGTAAATAATCACCACCATTATGCCAGCCGACGATGCCACCACTATTCGCGAAAATTCTCTTATGGCGCTTCTTGTGCTTCTTAAATTATACAAACCGGAAACAGCATAGCTGGCGATAAATAAAAGAGAGACGACAAGCACCAGAATAAAATATTTTTCTAAAGGCAGGTTAAATTGAAACAAAACCGGCCTGAAAGCCGATAAAATCCGGGTACGCAAAAAGTAGGTTGCGATTCCGGCGGCCAGCAACATCACAAAATCAACCGGTAAAAGCAACGCGCTGAATACAAGTTCGCCTTTTTTCATCCCGTACGAAATAGCTGTTACACAGTGATACACATAAGTTATATCTGCGCACCATACTATTGAATTACGCTTTACTTATCAATCCCGAACCCCGTACGAGACAGAGGCACGCTGCGTGCCCTCGCGGTCTCGTTCGGGGCGAACCCGGTAGGGCTATTTCGTTCGGGATTTCACGGCTTAAATATACGCCAAAACGCAGGGATTTTCAATAAAAGGTGGGGTCAATCCCCTCTCACGAAATTCGGTTCGGACTTTGACAAATGAGATAGCTCATAACGCGGAATCCTTCCCGCCATGCACTCGCCATACCAGGCTGCGTGAGCGGGCTTTCCGCTATTCGCTATTCCGTCCCTCGCTTCGCTCGGGACGACTCATTTGTTACCAAAGTCCTCTCTAAAAATTTCTTAGAGAGGGGATTGGCCCGATCTCAATTCTAAAAAAAGCTCTCCTTGGCCCCGAGTAAATCGAAGGGCTTCGGACGAGCATGGTAAGCTGAGGCTATCGCGCTATATTACCCTTAGCAATTAGTAACACCGACAAAGCCGCAAAAAAGTAGCCGACAAATTGATAAAGATTTGGCCAACCTCCAACCCAAGAATATCTGATAACTGTTGCGAGAATCGGGAACAATATTACTATCTATGTTACAGTAATGATATTTGCTCCTAAGTTGTAAGCAGATACATAAAACGTATCAGCAAAAAGATAAACGATACCAATGGCCATTGTTAATAAAGCAAGGGATTTGCTTGGCCAACTAATTGTCTGAATACTGTTTTTTGTTATTAACCAGCCCAGACAAGCCATGGGTAACATCACGACATACATCAAAGTCAAAATCAAAAATGGATTGAGTTTTGATAATTTTTGTTCAAGAACTACATTTTGTATCGCATAAAGCAAAAGGGCCAAAAGAGCAAACAATATCGGCTTCATGCACGCCTCCTTGAAAGGTTATAAATATAATATCATGCCTACCATTCTGTTGTCAAACGTTATTGGTTGTGCTAACATGTGTGTATCTTGGCAAATCGGGTGATTGCTGGCCCCGCCTTGGTGGGGCTGGAGGAAAGTCCGAACACCCTCCTTCGCTCCTTCGGAGCTACGGAAGGGCAAGCCCCTTCCAAATAAGGAGAAGTGGGCAGCGGCTAACAGCCGCCAAGCATAAGATTGATAGTTCTTGTTCTTAAGACAAGAGTTATTGACCCAAACTTAGGGAAACCCCGTAAAATGACTTTGTCATCACGGGGCCCCGTTATCGCTGTAAAGCGATTTTACGGGGGTGGCACAGAAACCAAGTCTACTTAAGCACTTTGATATTTTGATATATCAAAGTGCCGGTAAGAGTGAAAAGTGAGGCTTAATCAACCTCTCATCCCGATGGCAACATCGCGGATGCGCTAAACCCTGCCCGGTGCAAGTGCAGCGTTGTCGGTCGCAAGACCGCTTCGAAAAGTTAGCACGCTTGAGCCGCCTAGCAATAGTCGGCCTAGATAAATAATCATCCATCCTACGCTAAAGCTCCGGAGGGCAAGCACAAATACTTGTCCGTCCGAAGCTCCGCTTTGGCGGAGCGAAGGAGGACAGAATTCGGCTTACAGATTTGCCAAGAACCAAAAAGCACTCTCACGAGAGTGTTTTTTGGTTTACTTCAATATTTCAGTATATTGAAGTATCACAGAAAAAGGAATTCCAACAAATTACAAAAGTTTATTTAGCTCCTTGTCCAGCGCCGCGTTGACCAGCTTATCTGCTTCTTTGTTTTTCTCACGCAATAAATGTTTGAAAACGACTTCTCCGAAATCAATTTTGAGATTCCAGAGCTCCAGAAACAACTCCCTAAGTTTCCTGCCCATTATCTTGTAATGCCCGTTGAGCTGTCGCTCCAGTAATTCGCTGTCCACATGGATTTCAATTTTTGCTTCCCCCGCCGCTTTTTTGCCGACAAGCTGTTTCAATTTTTTCAGCGCGAAAATCGCCGCCCGATATTCGGCTTCATTATTAGTGGCTTCGCCGATATATTCGCCGTACCCCTTTTTTAATCCTCCGCCGGCTTCTTCAATTACCACCCCGATCGCCGCCGGTCCCGGATTCCCCCGCGCACCGCCGTCAGTATGTATGATGAATTTTTGTTTATCCATGTTTATCCCCACACCAAACGAGCCTAAGTCTCAAGACTGCCTCTAACTCTATTCTTAAGCTGTCTTAGGGCTTTTGCTCGAAGTTTTAAATTGTGTTCTCTTTTGGTAGCATCTTGCCTGATTGCATAGGCCTCATAATAAACTAGGCGCAATGGCGTTCTTAATCTGGTGGAGTTAACAAGACCTAAATTATGTTCTTTTAATCTTTTGCGCAAATCATTCGTATAACCAAGATAGAGCCGATTGTCTTTTTTACTTTTCAGAATATAGACATAGAACATAATTTAAGGCTCGTTATGGTGTGGGGATGAATTTAAATATTCTATAACTTCCCCGGCAATTTTCAAAATTTCAGATTTTGTTTTTCTTTCCATCCCGCCGACGGTTTTATGCCCACCGCCTCCATATTTTTTGAGCATTTCCCCTATATGAACTCTAATCGGCGTTTTTTTCCAAGGATTTTTACCGACGCTTAAATGATAATAACGGCCGTAAAACTCCAGGGTTACGGTGTAATCAATTTTTGGATAAAAATAGTAACCGAAATAATTGGAAAGTTGAGCCTTGGTCTTTGTGCCATCTACAAACACGGCTCTGCCAGTTACTGTTGATATCTTTTTGAAAATTTTCTTGACCTCTTTTTCGTCTTTTTCAATTCTTTTAATTTCTTTTTTAACAGTGGGGATCTGGATTGTTTTCGCAATCGGCTCGTCGGCAAGAGATTTAATTAGCGTTTCAAAATATTTTGCCTCGGCGTTTCTGCTAAAATTTGCTGGGCCCATCGCTTTATTCAGTTTGATAGCCGGTTGATCGCCTTCAAGCGCTTCTTTCGCGGACTTATATGAAGCCGAATCAATGATAGTCGCCCATTTAATCAGGTCGGCGATGAATTTCCGCGGTTTGTAATTAAATTCTTTTTTGAAATGGCCGGCCATCAAATCGCAGGCCGATCTCTTGGTTGAATCAAAGGCATGATTTTTGTCGCCCTTAAATTCCTCACGCCATTTATCGGTTATAAAGGATGTTTGGTGGTGGTCAAACCACCAACTTGCGCGAGGATGGTACAAAAAATCAAGAATTATAAACGGTTCTTTAAATTTAAAACTCGCCCACTTCTTTTTGAGTGCCGGTGAATAATTTATCGGCGTGAATGAAATAATATTATCTCCACGGCCTTTTAAAAAATCAAGCATTACCGCCCCTGATGCTATGCCGTCAAAATCGTTGTGGAAATAAAGATGATAATCCATTGAATTAAGCGGGATAGGCAATGTCTTTCTATCACCACTTGCAACCCCAGCTCGCCCCCACACCTATGCATAGGTGTGGGGGCGAGGCCGCTGTATGCCGTCAAAAGCGTGGATTTTGATTGAAGTGAAGAAATATTATACTTCAATCAAACCGTGCAATCCACGCTTTTGACGGTGCTATAAAGACATTGCCTATCCCGCCTGCAAGTTAATCTAATTATAATATCCCAGCGCCTCCAAGCCGGGCAGTTTTTCGCCGGCCAGAAATTCAAGCATGGCGCCGCCGCCGGTTGAAACAAAGCCGTACTTATCAAGCAGATCGAGTTTGTCGGCGGCGGCAATCGTATCGCCTCCGCCGACAATTGAATGAGACGCCGAGGCCACCGCTTGGGCGATAATCTTCGTCCCTTGGGCAAATCTTTCAATCTCGGACAGGCCCATAGGACCGTTCCAAATTACCATTTTTGAATCTTGAATTATTTTAGCAAACTTTTCGGCGAACTTGGGGCAAATGTCAAGTATCATTTCGTTGGGAGCAATATTACCGAGCGGCATACTGGTTGCTCCGGATTTTCCGGTTTTATCTTCGGTAACAACAACGCTTTCCGGCAAAACTATTTTGGGACTGAAAACGTCAACCCCGTAAAATTGCCGCTTCGCGGCACCAGCTTCGCTGGATTTGACGGGGTTAACAACCGTATCGTCAACCACAGACGCTCCGATTTGAATACCCCTTGCCTTGAAAAAACTGTTGGCAATCGCTCCGCCAATCAAAATTTTCTCGGCCTTGTCCAGAAAATTTTTGATAACCGGCAGTTTGGTTGAAATTTTAGCCCCGCCTAAAACCACAATTTTGCCCGCCGCCGGCGCTTTGAGCGCCTTCGATAAATTCTCCGTCTCTTTTTTTATCAAAAATCCCGCGTAAGACGGCAAAAATTCGGTAATGGCCGAAACTGAAGCATGATTGCGATGACAAACAGCAAAGGCATCGTTAACGTAAAAATCGAAACCCTTCGCTAACTCTTCGGCAAATCCTTTGTCGTTTTCAATCTCGCGTTTATTCTGCCTGATATTATCCACGAGAAGCAAGTTTCCAGTTTCCAGTTTCCAGTTTCCAGTTATAAAATCTTTGAGGGGAATAAAAACAATCTTCTGCTTCAAGATTTCTGAAATCTGTTCAACTATTGGTTCAAGGCTGGGGGTTGCTTCAATGTGGCTGACCAGAACTACTTTAGCTTCGTTTTTCAAAAGATAATTAATGGTTTCTCTGGTTGCCTTAATCCTAAAAACTTCGGCGATTTTTCCTGCCACCACCGGCACATTAAAATCCACCCGCAATAGGACTTTTTTGCCGCTTAATTCATTTTTCCCCAGTTGGTCAATTGTTTTCATTATATTGTTGAAACAATCCTCAACATCTCTGCAAACTCGTCTTTTCTCAAACTGGCACCGCCGATTACGGCACCGGAAATTTCGGGATGGGACAGGAAATCAGCGACGTTTTTTTCGGTTACCGAACCGCCGTACAAGCAGGGTTTAGGGTTTAGCGTATAGCGTTTAGTTAAAAAATTATTAATAATATCGATGGCCTGAAGGGTGTTTTCGGGAGTATCGGCCTCGGCGCCCGGAGTTGTGCTGATTGCCCAAACCGGTTCGTAGGCAATTAATATTTTTGAGGTCTGATCTGAATCCAGACCCTCAAGGTCGGCTGACAACTGTTTCTCCAAAACCTGCCTTCTATCATCTCCCCTGCTTTTTTCACCAACCAAAAGCACGGGCACAATCCCCGCTTCCAGCGCCGCTTTTATTTTTTTGTTTATCATCTCGTCGGTTTCTCCGATCTTATAACGCCTGTCGGAATGGCCAATCAGGACATGGCTAACACCAAAATTTTTAAGCATTTCTGTTGAAATCTCACCCGTGAAGGGGCCCGATTCTTTCCAAAAAACATCCTGCGTCCCCAATGAACTAGTTTGTGGCCAGTAAAGCCCCGAGGGCCACGTAGAGTGGCGTGGCCACCACGTGGCTTTACGCCACTGGCCTTTTCGGGGTTTGTAGTTTGTAGTTTGTAGAAATTTTGATAATTCTTCAAGATAAACAAAGGGCGGGCAGATTACCGTCCGGACGTTTTTATATTTAGCCGCCTCAATAACTTCCGCCCGAAAAAGCTCTTGGGCTTCGGCTAGAGTTGACGGATTGGCTTTCCAGTTGGCAATGAGAATTTTGGCGTTCATATTGAGCTCTTACTGCGGGGGCCAATTTAATCTTTTTAATTTATGTATATGCTTAGAAATAAAAAATATAACCGCGATTACAAACATTGCTAAAATCACTAACTCAAATTTGCGAAAAAGCGGTCCCAGAAAATTCCAATTCTTGCCGGCGATCAATCCAACATAAGTCAGGGTAAAATTCCAAATGAACGAGCCAGCCATTGTATAGAGAATAAATATTTTAATTTTTAATCGGCCGGCGCCAAGTACCAAAGAACTGAATGTCCTCACGCCCGGCAAAATCCGAGAAAAAAAAGCGGTAGCCGAACCATAACGCTCGAGCCAAGAATCCAGCATTGAAATATCGTCGCGATGGACCAAGATATATTTACCATATTTTTCAAGCAGGGACCGTCCTCCGGACAGACCAATATAATAGACGACCAGAGCTCCGCCTAGATTCGCCAGCGTTGTCAAAGCGACAATCAGCCAAAAATTCAATCGGCCGCTTGCCGCCAGAAATCCGCTGAACGGCAGGACGATTTCCGACGGTATCGGCACAGCCGCGCTCTCAAGCATCATCGTGATAAATATGCCGCCATAGCCAAACTTGCTTACCAAAGCCAGCGCCCAACCGATAATTTGTTCAATAATAGTAGACAATTAAATCTCCGTTTCCCTAAATAATTTTGCCGCTTCGTCCGGGTCAACAACGTTAATCTCCATGCCACTAGCCAATTCAAAAGCCCCCACCGACGCTACTTTGGGCAAAATCTCTATGTGCCAAGAATAAAACTCGTGGGCCCTCGAGTAGTTAATCGGTGAAGTGTGAATGAAAAAATTATAATCCGGCTTATCCAATGCCTTGCCTATTTTCTTAAAGGCCGCGTTAAACGCATCCCCCAGATCGGTAAAAAGCTCTTCCGGCATTTTTTCAAAATGAGCATGGCCTTCTCTGGAAAAAATCCTGACTTCATACTCGGCCTTTGAAACAAACGGACAGAAAACAACAAAATTTTCATTTTCGTAAACTATCCTTTTTTTCTCGCCTATTTCCCATTCCAGCATCATATCGTAAATCTTTCTTCCGTGCTTGCGATAAAAATTCTCGGAACCATCAACGCTTCTTTTAACATCCGGAGGTAAAATCGGGATTGAAATAATTTGCGAGTGAGGATGCTGAATGGTGGCCCCGGCTTGGGCGCCGTGATTGTGAAAAATCAGGGTGTATTTTCTAGAACCGCTATCCAGTGTTGCGAGATAGCATTTCTGATATATTCTGAAAATTTCGGCAACCTCTTCCCCGGAGAAATCATAAAAATCCCGCTTGTGATCTCTAAGCACTAAGACCTCATGCAGGCCCGTCCCTTTGAGCGCTTTAAATGGCCCGATTTGCCGTATATTCCCGTCTTCTCCTTCCATAACCGCCGGGAATTTATTCTTTATAACCTTGGCAATCCAATCGGTCCCCGCCTCATTGGGGTAAGTCGCCACAACTTCATTGCCGGACTCTTCGAGATTTTCAAAAGGGCAATTTTCTTCTGATTGCGACAATCTTTTTCTTTTATTCTCTTCCCCCGGTCTTCTCGCCCGTCCGGTCGCGAAAAGAACCCATTCGCCGGAAACAAGGTCTTCTCTAAATTCGTTGAGCATGAATCTTGGAGCATGAAGCACGGAACATAAAGCATGTTTTATGTTTTATGTTTTATGTTTCATGATACTTATTCGTCCACAAATTCCATCTAACCCGTAAAACTTCAAATAACATTCTGACCATCCCGCTTAATCTTACGTGGCTCTCGGCTTCGTTAATCCATCTTATCGGAACTTCCTCTATTTTAAACCCGAGCTTTTTGGCAATAGCAAGTATCTCGACATCAAATGCCCAGCGAAAAATAGTTTGTTTTGGAAAAATGGTTTCTGCCGCCATCTTTGAGAACATTTTAAAGCCCGCCTGCGAATCTTTCGTCCCGAGTGGCACAAGCATATGAACTATAAAGCGAAAAACGCCGCCTAAAAAATCCCTTATCCACGGCTGCTTTACTGCTATAACCGAATCTTTCAGCCGTCTTGAACCTATAACAATATCATAACCCTGCTCGAAAAACGGAAAAAACTTTTCAACGTGGTCTATTGTCGTAGAATTGTCCGCATCCGTAAAAAGTCGATAATCGCCTTGTGCTGAAAGCGTACCCTGCCGCACGGCCCAGCCCTTGCCGTGATTTTCCTTATTATCTATCAATTTCAGACCTCTTAATCTGCCCATCAAGTTGTTGACTATCTCTGCCGTCTTGTCTTTAGAACCGTCATTAACCACCAAAATCTCGTAATCATATGATTGTTTTGAGAGATATTCGGACACGGATAAAAGCGTCTTCTCTATCCTCTTCTCTTCATTATAGGCAGGAATTACTACCGATAATTTCATAAGGTTAGTATAACAAAATAAGCCGTTTTTGACCAAAAACAAAAGCCGCCTACTGGGCGGCCGGCTGTTTTAAGAATTTATCGCAGATATGGATGCACAAGTCTATAATTTCTACTTGTTTCTTTATTAACTCCCCTCGAGAATTGGCGACTCTATTTGAAAGATAGAAAAGCTCTAGAACGTTGGGGTCTTTTTCCTTGTCATCCATAAAAAGCTGGAATTTAAAATCCGAGATTATCATATCAAATGCCCCAGAGCTATCACTATCAAGAAAAAGCCCTTGTTTTACATCCTTTCTTTTTAATTCGAAATTTCCTCTCCAAGTAACATACTCAACCCTTCCGCTCGCCATGGTTATCTCCTCCCAAAAATTCTTAAAAAACCTAACTTGATACTACTGCTCCGGTAATCATTCCGTCAACACTAGCGGCCCCCTTTTAGTTATCGCGACTGTGTGCTCAAAATGGGCGGCCCAAGAGCCGTCTTTTGTTTTGTAGGCCAGACCATCTTGCACCAAATGCCAATCGCCAGCGGAAACCATCGGTTCAATGGCAAGGACCATCCCTTCCTCAAGCACCGGCCCGTCATCGGGACGGCCGTAATTAGGAATCTGCGGTTCTTCGTGAAGCTGCCGGCCTATACCATGTCCGACCATTTCTCTGATAACGCCGAGTCCTTCTTTTTCCGCAACGTTCTGAATGGTATTGGAAACTTTCCCCAGACGATTGCCGACTTTGGCCTGCTTGATGCCGGCATTCAGGGCCGCTTTCGTAGTCTCAATAAGTTTATTTGATTTCGGATTATCTTTCGCCCATTGTTCGCAGGCCAATCCGCCAAGAACCGGTATTGTAATGGCGCTATCCGTGAAAAACTCTTTGTGCTCTATCCCCACGTCCAAACTAAGCACGTCGCCCTCTTGAAGTATTCTATCGGACGGCACGCCGTGGACGACTTCATCGTTTAAAGAAACACACACCGAAGCGGGAAAGCCGTTATAGTTTAAAAATGCCGGTCTGACTTTATAAAACCGAAAAAACTCGCGCGCGAGCTTATCAAGGTCTTTGGTGGGAATGCCCGGCCGAACTATCTGGGAAATCTTACGGATAATTTCAGCCAATATTTTCCCGCCCTCCCGCATTATTTCTATTTCTCCAGGGGATTTAAGATAAATCACATTAGAAATTAGTAATTAGAAATTAGAAATTTTTCAGTATATCCTCAAAAACTTTCTCTATCGGCTGTTCGCCGTTGATTTCAATAACTCTATAACCGCGTTGTCTCAAATACTCAAGCACCGGCAAGGTTCTGCTATTATGCTCATTTAATCTATTTCTGAGGATTTCAGGGTTATCAAGATCCTTTTTTATCAACCTACTTCCGTCTTGGGGACATACTCCTTTTTCCCTGATTTCTTGAAATTCAGGGAGATTAGGGATGGAATGGCCGCTCTTCTCGCAGACTAGCCGTCCTAGGGAACGCTTCAGCGATTCGGCCTCACTAAGATTTAGGTAGAAAATATATATATTATCTCTACCAACAAGCTCTTCAAAAACCGGCAACTCTTGCTCTACTTCGTAAAGGGTCCTCGGAGAACCACTAAAAACAAAGCCGTTATAATTCGGGAGGATTTTTGGTATTTCTTCTAAAATTTTTCTGGCCACGAATTCCGGCGAAACCCATCTGCCGCTTTTATATTCAGCTCTTTCCTTTTCAATGCTGGGGTCATCGGAATCAAAAAGCTCTTTTAAAAACGGGCCGGTGTCAAGGTGATATAAACCAAAAACTTCTGCAAGTTTTTCCGCTTGGGTGCCCTTGCCGGAACCAAGGGTTCCCATTACCAATATGATTTTTTTATCAGGGTATTGAGCCATTTTTATGTTCCCTCCATCGCCTCTGGCAGCGCGATAAAAATTACGATTGGTTTGCTCATAAAATCATCTTACCATAAATTGCCAATAAAAAAACACACCTTACTTGGTGTGCTTATCGGGAGCACCGGAAAGAAGGCCCAAGGTGATTAACATCCAGATTATGACTTCTATCCAAATTAGCGTGCCCTTCAAATGTCTGAAAACACAAATATCAAGAACCATCAGAACGAAAAGGGCCGCTATGACAATTAATCTCCACGCCATTTTCACTCCTCCCGCTATAAAACAACTAAAAACAAGAGTGGCACTTTGCGTGCTACCCAGTCAAGACTTCCTACCCCTATACCAAAACATTGCGAGAGCGATATGCCAGTTGAGCGACCTCCGCGAATAAAAAAGATTAAGCGAAGCCCCCATTACTTTTTGCGTCTTGGGGGCTGGCCCTCACACCTATGTATAGGTGTGAGGGCTGGGCAGGGACAAATCCATTGAAATTTTAGAAGTTTTTCGCTGATAAATAAAATTGGGACGGAGCCCCCCACCACTTTTTGCAAAAAGTGGTGGGGGGCGTAAGGGGTACGATTTTTTTATCCAGAAAAACGAGAAAATTTCAATGAGATTTGTCTACACAGAACGCCAGAGCAAAAAGTAATGAGGGCGAAGCTAGTACTCATACATTGACAGCTGGGCGTCTACCGCTTTCATCGTTTCCAAAACCACGCTGACCACGATCAAAATTGACGTGCCGCCGACGGTAAAAGCGGTGATGCCGGTTGCGCCGCGGACGATCTGCGGCAAAACGGCGATCAAGCCCAAGAAAATGGCGCCGACCAGAGTTACGCGGTTGAGAAGATGGGTCAAAAACTGGGACGTCGGCTGGCCCGGGCGAATGCCGGGAATATAGCCGCCCTGCTTCTGGATGTTTTCCGAAATTGATTTGGGGTCAAAAGTTACGGCCGTATAAAAATAGGTGAATAAAATTACCAGCAAGAAATAGAGGATACCGTAAACCAGCTGATTTTGGATAAAGTTGCCGACGGTGCGGGCAATATTTGCAATAAAAGCGACGCTGGATGTGCTGAAGAAATTAGCGATCATTCCCGGGAACAAAAGCAGGGATAAGGCAAAGATGATCGGCATTACTCCCGCATTGTTCACGCGCATCGGCAGATAAGTGGAAACGCCGCCGAATACCCTGAACCCGCGCACGCGCCGTGCGTAATTTATGGGTATGTTCCTCTGGGCCTCTGTGAGATAGGTTACGCCGGCTATTACAACAAGGGCGATTATTATAAAAGCAATATAGGTGAATAACTGGCTGGAAACATAAGCGGCCCCGGTCTGACCCAGACCCGTTGAAAATCTGGCGACGATTCCGGCAAAAATCAATAACGATACGCCGTTGCCGAGATTCTTCTCGGAAATCAATTCGCCCAACCACATCAAAAATACCGCACCGGCAGCGATAACTACAAGCGAGCTCGCCCAATTAAACAGAGTCATATTGCCTAGCACGCCCTGCCGCGCGAGTATCGCCATAAAGGCATAACCTTGGATCATGGCCAAAGGTACGGTTAAAACGCGGGAATATTGATTAAATTTCTGCCTCCCGGCCTCGCCCTCATATTTATACATCTGCTCAAGCGAGGGGAAAATCATAGTTAAAAGCTGCATTATGATTGAAGCTGTGATATACGGCCCCAAGCCGAGCATGGCAACGGAAAAACTGCTAAGTCCGCCGCCGGTAAAAGCGCTGATAAGTCCGAAAAGCTGGTTATTCTGAAAAAATTCCTTGAGACGAACCGCGTCAACGCCCGGGATGGGGACGGCCGCCGCAAATCTGAATACGACCAAAAGCGCCAAGATAAAAAATATCTTATTTCTTAGATCTTTTATTTTAAAAATTTTCAGAAACCGCTCCACGAATTAGGGTTTAGGGTTTAGGGTTTAGGGTTTAGACAAATTCGCTAGACCCTATACCCTGCACCCTATACCCTAGTTTATAGTTCCCCCCGCTTTTAATATTTTATCACGGGCCTGCTTTGAAAATACAACTCCGGAAAAATTTAATTTTTTATCCAGCTCGCCATCGCCCAAAATTTTTACCCGCTTTCCGGCGCCGACAACGCCTTTCTGCGCAAGAATTTTGGGAGAAACGCTGTCGCCATCCTGAAAAAACGAGTTCAAGACGCCCAAATTAACAACCGCGGGGCCGGTTTTTGTCACCCTGAATTTTGCGTGCTTAATGTCTACTTTCTTGGTGGCGCCGCGCTGTTTGGGGAAAAGTTTCCAAATGGGATTGTCGCCGCCGCGAAACCCCGGCCTGATCCTGGCACCGGCGCGGGACTTCTGTCCCTTGGAACCATGGCCCGAAAATGTGCCGCGCTTGCCGCCGCGGCCGACCCGCTTCCGATGTTTGTGTTTAGTTGTTGGTTTTAGTTGGTGTAATTGCATGATAATCGATGCTAATTTACGAATTGATGCAAATGTTGCGAATTATTCGTATCATTCCGTATGTTTCAAATTATTCGCATCGCTCTATCTTTTCTTTTTCAGCTTGCTTAGGGCTCCAATGGTTGCTCTGGCAATGTTAATTTTATTATTCGTCCGCTCAATAAGTTTGGCGGTAATGTTTTCTATGCCGGCCAGTTTGGCAATGACGCGCACCGATCCGCCGGCCTTTACTCCGCTACCCGGAGGCATCGGTTTTAACATCACAACGGCGCTGTGATATTTAAACTGGACCTGATGCGGGATAGTCGTTTTCTCAATCGGTACTTCCACGAGATTTTTATGCGCTCGATTGGTTGACTTCTGAACCGATTGCGCAACGTCGCGGCCTTGGGCCACGCCTATGCCGACTCTCCCTTTGCCGTCGCCTATGGCTACCGTGGCTCTAAAACTGAATCTTTTGCCGCCTCTGGTCACGCGGGTTACGCGGGCAATATCCAAAACCCTGGAATCAAATTCCGATTTTTCTTTCGGGAATCTGGGAGGCCTGCCTTTCCCGCCAAATCCTCGCCCCCCAGCAGATTGCCCTCCTCTATATCCGAAATTCCTGCTACTACCGCTATTAACTTTTTGATTATTTGTTCCTTCCATATGCCAATTTTCTCCCGCCCAAGTTTTTGAATAAAAATAACTTATGACAAGAGATATTATTTAAGGGAATGTTTTTATATTAACATAATCGGAATTATTACCTTTTCAAAAATTTGGGAGGGTTAGAAAACTTGAGCACCCTCACACCTATTGGGTCCAAAGTCCTATATAATCTCTAGCCAGAAGCCGTTAGGCGACTACGTCTTATGGCTGTTGGTTAAAGATTACTTTGACTCCAATAGGTGTGAGGGTAAGTATTTGTTACCAATCGGACTTCGCGACTACGCTCGTCCTCTTGGACAAATACTTAAAATATCAGTCCGCCTTTTCGCAAGCCATCGGCCAGCGCCTTAACCCTGCCGTGATACTTGAATCCTCCCCGGTCAAATACAATCTTAGAAATACCGGCCTCTTTCGCTTTTTGGGCGATTGTTTCACCCATCAAAGCAGCAACTTCAGTCTTAGCGCCTTTCGTCTTGCGTTTTGTTTTCGGTTCAATACTATTGCTTAAAATCGTTTTCCCCGTTGAATCATCAATGATCTGGACGAACATATGCCGGTTGCTGCGGAATACAGAAACCCGAGGAGTACTAGCCGTACCTTTTATTTTCGCCCTTACGCGATTATGACGTCTTGTTCTCTGTTGTCTTTTATCTGCTCTCATCAAATTTCCAATTTCCCCGCCCGCCTGAGTTGCCCCCAGGCAAGTCGGGCAGGTAATTACTAATTTCTAATCAATGTCCGATTCTCAAATGTCCAATTAAATTTTATCATTTGACATTAAAAACTCTATTAGAAATTAGATATTAGGAATTAGATATTATACCCCGGCGGTCACCGCTTTCTTGCCGGCTTTTTTGATTATGACCTCGTCTTTATATTTCACCCCGGTACCTTTATACGGCTCCGGCGGGCGTGAGGCGCGCACTAGGGCCGCAACGTGGCCGACTGCTTCCTTGTCCGCTCCTCTTACTTTTATCAAATTCTTTTCAACCTGAAAGGTAACGCCTTTGGGAGCTTTTATTACAACGGGGTTCGTGAAACCGAGGTTTAACTCCAAATTTTCACCGTTCACTTGGGCTTTAAAACCAACCCCGCTAAATTCCAGCGTTTTTTCAAAGCCCTCCGAAACGCCCTTAATCATCGCCGCCAAAAGCGCCCGGCCCAACCCCCAGATTTCGGAATTTTTATCGCTGCCTTCTTTGGGACTGACCGAAGCGGAACCGTCTCGGATTTGAATATTTAAACCCTCCGGAAATTCTTTTTCCAACTCGCCTTTGGGCCCCCTAATTTTCACCAATGTTGTTTCTCCGCCGGAGGCGGATCCGCCTTTGGCGGAAACTTTTATCTCAACGCCCTCGGGAATTTTAATTTGTTTTTTTCCTATTCTGCTCATTTGCTAAATTTATGAGTGAAGCCCATGCTGAGCGAAATAAATTGCTGCAACATGAGCACCCTCACACCTATTGGGCTCAAAGTCCTATATAATCTCTAGCCAGAAGCCGTTAGGCGACTACGTCTTATAGCTGTTGGTTAAAGATTACTTTGACTCCAATAGGTGTGAGGGTAAGTATTTGTTGCCAATCGGACTTCGCGATTACGCTTGTCCTCTTGGACAACTACTTACCAAACTTCGCATATTATCTCCCCACCAATCCCCGTCTTTTTCGCCTCTTCTCCCGTCATTAGTCCTTTTGAAGTGGAGATTATAGAAATGCCGTAGCCATTCTTTACGGGTTTCAAATCGTCCTTCCCCGCATAAACTCTGCGTGACGGCTTGGAAATCATTTTTATCCCGCCTATGGCGCCGATGCCGTTTTCGTATTTCAATTCCACGCCAAGAATGTTGATTTCCGATTTCTTCATTTTCCTTATTTTCTTCTCAATGCTGCCAACGAATCCTTTGTTTTTCAAAATCTCGGCAATGCCAAGCGTCATTTTAGAAAACGGCAAAACAATCTCCTCTTTCCCGCGGGATTGCGCATTCTTTATTTGTGTCAGCATGTTTGCAATTGGAGACATATTAGCGTTTAGCGTTGAGCGTATAGCGTTTAGGGTTCCGGGTTAATTTAATTAATCCAACTAACCGCTAAACGCTAATCGCTGTACGCTCGGTTACCAACTAGATTTCTGTATTCCGGGCAATAATCCCCGGCTGGCTAATTCTCTGAAATGAATGCGGCACAGTCCGAACTTTCTCATATATCCGTGTTTGCGGCCGCAAATAAAACACCGCCGAACAATTCTGGTTGAAAATTTCGGTTTCTTATCTGACCTTGCAATTGTTGATTTCTTGGGCATATCTCAAAAATTTCTAATGTCTAATTACTAATTTCTAATAAATATCTAATGTCAAATTTCTAATCATCAAATTTGTCATTGGACATTTGGAATTGGGGTTTCATTAGAAATTAGATATTAGGAATTAGACATTCAGACTTTGATGGGGAAACCTAGTAAGCGCAATAGTTCAACCCCCTCGTCTCTGCTCTTAGCAGTTGTAGCAACCGCCACCTCTAGCCCAAAGATGTCTTTCAGCGATTCATAGGTTATTTCCGGAAAAATACTGTGTTCTTTTATCCCAACGCTCAAACTCCCCTGTTTATCAAAGCTTTTCGGGTCTAGGCCGTGGAAATCTCTTGACCTCGGCAGAGCTATTGAAATCAATCTGTCTATAAAATCATACATCCTCTTCCCGCGCAAAGTAACCATCATCCCTATCTCCATCCCCTGTCTGACTTTAAAACCGGAGATGGATTTCTTGGCGCTTCTGACGGCGGGTTTCTGGCCGGTCAATTTGGCCAAATCTTTTTCCATTTTTTCAATAGCCGCGGTCTCTTTCATTACCGCCTTGCGCCCGAAACCTACATTGATTACAACCTTTTCAATTCTAGGCACGGCCATAATGCTTTTATAACCGAACTTCTCCCGCATCGCCGGAATTACTTCTTTTCTATACTTGGCTAATAATCTCGGCTGGCCTATTTTCTGTTTTTGTTTCGCGATTGACATCTTTTTCATTATTTGCTATTATACACAAAGTTGGTTATTTTACAACTCGGGAGGAGAAAATGCTGAAGAAGTTCAGGAAAATCGCTTTCTGGCTCGTTTTTCTGACTCTTTATTTCAACATCGGCTGGGGATTGGGCTACTATGTTCATTTCAACCTTGACGCAAACACATTTGAATCTGCTCCGTGGCATGCAAAACTTTTGGCCGGTCACTGTGTGCTTTTCGAAAAAGAGGCTTACAAAATTGAACTCTCTAAAAAACAGGGGGCTCTGCAAACTGAAATTATCTTTTCCCTTATCTGGCCGATGGTTCTGTTTAATTCTTTATGCAGTTGGGTGGGCCATGTTTTTTTCTGGATTCTTAAATTCATTTTCGCCGGCGGGCTTTTCAAACTGGTTTTCGGCATTCCCTAGGCCCCGACCTTCACCTCGCGAGAAATCGCGAGTTTTTCTTTGCCAATTTGTCCAAGTGCAGCGCAAGCGAGCATTGACTAACAAATTGAGCACCAAGCACATAACAAGCACCTGCATCAACTTGGTTCCATAGAAAACCGTCCAAGCGACGAATAAGAATATTCGCCAGTTAAACATTTTAACACGGATACATGCAGAACCTTGTGCTTGTTATGTGCTCGGTTTAGTATTTGTCTCCGTGCTCGGCTCGCTAACGCTCGCCTGCGTGCGGACAAATACTAAATCTCCCCTCCGCATTTCTTACAAACCCTAACTTTATTCCTTGCCCCGTGGTCGCCGCTAGGCGACTTTACGGGGTTGCCCACCATCCTCGACCCGACCCTCGTGGGCTTCCCGCATTTTGAACAAACCAATTGCACCGCCGACGCATTGACCGCCCTTTCTTTGTGAACCACTTGCCCCTTTTGTCCTTGCTTTCTGGCTCTCTGATGCCGGGCGATTAAATTCAATCCCTCCACGACAACTTTATTCTCCGCGGGAAAAACAAACAAAACTTTCCCCTTCTTTCCTTGGTCCTTGCCGCCTAACATTATTACATTGTCATTTTTCCTGATATTCATACCAGTAAAAACAGCAAGTTACTACGAAGTACGAATTTTTACGAATATACGAATGGATTCTTATTCAAAAATTCGTATATTCGCGTTTATTCGTATTCGTAGTAATCACACTATTTCTTCTGCCAAACTTGCTATTGTATCAAATCCTCTTTCTTTTATTTCTCTGGGCACTGGTCCGAAAATACGGCCGCCTTTCGGTTCTTTTCCTTCCAATATCACTACGGCGTTATCGTCAAATCTTATGTAACTGCCGTCTTTTCTCCCAAAATTATTTCTCTGGCGTATAACAAGGGCCCTGACAACATCTTTCTTTTTAACCTGCTTGCGCGGTTCTGCTACTTTAACTGAAGCCACAACGATGTCGCCTATCTGCGCATAGCGCCGCTTTGACCCGCCCAAAACCTTAATTACGCCAACCCTTTTGGCTCCGCTATTATCAGCAACATCCACTATTGAACGCATTTGAATCACTTGAACTAGCGTTTAGGGTTTAGCGTATAGCGTTTAGGGAAATTAATTCACTAACCGCTAAACGCTAATCGCTATACCCTACTTAAAACGCGCCAGCGTTTTTCTTTTGATAATGGCCTTGTTTCCTGAATCGCAACTTTGTCGCCGGTATGATATTCTCCTTTCTCGTCGTGCGCCTTATATCTTTTGGTAACCTTGTAATATTTCTTGTACTTGGGGTGCTTAACCAACCTGGAAACGGCGACAACAACGGTCTTGGCCATCTTGTCAGATACGATTACCCCTTGAAGGGTTCTTATTTTTTTAGTCACTTTGTCCATCTCTCAATTTCTAATTTCTAATCTCTAATTTCTAAACAATGTCTAATGTCCAATTTCCAAAGTTTAGATCAATTAGGTTAATTAGAAATTAGGTCAATTTCCTTAACGCCGTTAAAACTCGGGCAATGTCTTTCTTCGCTTGTTTGAGCTCGCCAAAATTTTTCAATGTCTTATTGGCTAATTCAAATCTAAGCTTGCCGAGTTTAATTTTTAAATCCTCGGCCATTTTTTGCAATTCTTTAATATCTTTGTTTTTTAAATCGGCGTATTTCATAAAATGTAATGCAAATCTACAAATGGCATGCGAATGCCACAAATGTTATCAGACAAACTCACCCTTTTTATGCTTCTTGACATAATTTATTAATTGGATTATATTATAAATACTGTTGTTTTACAAGGAGGAAGACAATGAAAGTGAAGACAAAAGCAGATAAATACCGGGGGTTAGTATTTCGTTTTTTTCATTCTCGGTCTGCTCAACTTTCTAGGGCTTATACTTTGTTGCTCTTATCCTACCATTCAGAGCATTGCTGAAAGATGGCCCGTAATCCCTTTTATCCTGGCAGCCCTAGCTAGAGCCTCCTTTTTGCTGATGTTGCTCTTTCTGTCCGCCTCACTACATGCTGCTGAGGTAGAGCACATTGGGTAAGCTCTGGTCTCGCGAGAAATCGCGAGTTTTTCTTTTCTTGTAGAGTGCTAAGCGAGTTAACATCTCTTTGAACGACCACCGCAGACGACTTAATTGGGTTAACAGAGACTTAGTATTTGTCCGAAGTTTGGGGTCGAGCCCGTCCCGAGCGAAGCGAGGGACATTTCAAATACGGCGAGGGGCGATACAAAGCTTGCTCCGAAATTTTGGTTACAAATACTAAGTCGAATTAATCCAATTAAGGAGGCGAGGACTTAGTGAAAAGAGATGTTAAGGAGCGACTATTTTTTAATAAACCTCGTCTTAACCGGCAATTTATGCGCCGCCAAGCGGAGTGCATTTCTTGCAACCTGTTCAGTCACGCCGTCCATTTCAAAAATTATTCTGCCGCCCTCCACGGGCGTTACGAAATGCGATAAAGAACCGGCCCCTCCGCCCATACCGACCTCCGCTCCCTTTTGCGTCCTCGGTTTGTCGGGAAATACCCTTATCCAGATCTTCCCTCCGCGCTGGATAAAATGCGTGATCGCGCGGCGGGCAGCCTCCAACTGGACCGCTCTCAGCCAGCCGCTTTCTTCCGCTTTCAGCCCATAGCTTCCAAAACTTAAATAGTGGCCGCGAGAAGTGACTTTTTTAACCTTGCCCTTATGGACCTTCCTGTGTTTTATTCTTTTGGGCTGTAACATGCCAATTTTCTCCCGCCCAAGTTTTTGAATAAAAATAACTTATGACAAGAGATATTATTTAAGGGAATGTTTTTATATTAACATAATCGGAATTATTACCTTTTCAAAAATTTGGGAGGGTTAGAAAACTTGAGCACCCTCACACCTATTGGGTCCAAAGTCCTATATAATTATAATCTCTGGCTAGAAGCCGTTAGGCGACTACGTCTTATAGCTGTTGGTTAAAGATTACTTTGACTCCAATAGGTGTGAGGGTAAGTATTTGTTACCAATCGGACTTCGCGACTATGCTCGTCCTCTTGGACAAATACTTAGAACTTTAATCCTTTGTGTATCCAAACCTTGATTCCAACCGTTCCGTACGTCGTATAGGCGGTGGCTTCGGCAAAATCTATAACGGCCCTCAATGTTTGAAGCGGCAAACTTCCCTCTTCCAAATGTTCCGTCCGAGCTATTTCCTTTCCGTCCAACCGGCCCGACATTCTAACTTTGGCGCCTTTAACATCACGGTTAGCCATTATTTTGGCCAGTGTCTGTTTTAAAATCCTCCTATAAGGCAGCCTCTTTTCTACCTGTTCGGTCATTTGCTCGGCCATAATTTTGGCAGATGTCTCCGGATTTTTGAATTCCTGAACGTCCAAGCGAACGGCGGTTTTCCGTTTTATCAGCTTTGCTATGTCGGCCTTTAAATCCTCAATGCCAGTTCCGCCCCGGCCGATAACTAAACCCGGTCTTGCGGTGCTGATTACAATTGAAAGGACATCAGGGCTCCTCTCTATTTCCACCTTGTCTACGCTCATATTCTTAAGCTTCTTTTCTAAAAACTTCCTGACGACTACGTCCTCCTTTAAAAATTGGGGATATTTTTTCGCACTAAACCACCGGGATTTCCAATCCTTATTTATTGACAATCTTAATGAAGTTGGTGAAATTTTCTGCCCCATATTAACACTACGAATTACGAATCTTTACGAATATACGAATGATTTTTCTTCAAAAATTCGTATATTCGCGTCTATTCGTATTCGTAGTTCAGATAGCTTTTCTTCTAAAAAATCTCTTAGTAATCCCGCTCAAAAATCCTTTTTTCCCTATTTCTTTTTTAACCTCCGGCCTCGCTTTTTCTCTGGTCTCGGTTTTTACTTCCTTCTCGGGGACTGCTGTTTCAACTCTTTTTTCCTCCGCCATCCCCGCTTTTTCTTTTTTCTCGGCGGGCGCGGCTTTAAGGCCCGGGACTTTTTCTTCAAGAATCATTTTGATGCGCGAGGTTCTTTTAATGATCGGCGAAGTAGAACCGAAACCCTTTGGACGGAATCTTTTCAACTTCATGCCGTCGTCCACAATGACATCCTTTATGAAAAGATTTTCCTTCACCAAGCCGAAATTATTATGCGCATTCGCAAGCGCCGAATCCAACAGTTTGGAGATCGGCCTGGATGATTTCTTAATCAAATGGTCCAACTGGCTTTTGGCCGCCATCGCGTCTAATCCCTTGATCAGGCCGGAAATTAATCTTACCTTTCTCGCTGTAATTCTTAAATTGTTCAATTGGGCGGTAATTTGCATGTTAATACTGCGAATTACGAATCTTTACGAATATACGAATGATTTTTCTTCAAAAATTCGTATATTCGCGTCTATTCGTATTCGTAGTTTATCTATTTCTTTTCTTCGGCCGGTGCCGCTTTCGCCGCCTGGGCGGATTCTATTTCTTTTTGACGGGCCGCGGCTTCTATCTCTCTTTGCATTCGGCCCCCATGCCTCACAAATTTTCTGGTAAGCGAAAACTCTCCCAGTTTATGGCCGACCATGTCCTCGGTAACGAAAACCGGAATGTGGATCTTGCCGTTATGCACTCCGAAAGTAAATCCGACCATTTCCGGCGTTATCGTTGACGCCCTCGCCCATGTTTTAATAACCGTCTTATCGCCAACTTTAAGTTTGCCGACTTTCTTCATCAGTTTTTCATCAACATATACTCCCTTTTTTATTGACCTTGACATAATTATTCTTGTTTATTATACTCTTTTTATCGTTGTTTGACAAAGGAGAGGCCGAAAATGGCAAAGTTCCTGTGTCTTTTTACTGCATTTTGGCTTTTTTGTCTAGTATATTCCTGGCGATATTTCCAAATCTTGCCTATGACTTTTCGAATAGCATCGTACTTGAAGGCGGATTTCATGCTCTTTCTCTTTTTTCTATACCCTTTCTATTGATAGCTCTCTATCTTTTAAAATTATCCTCTAGTATTCAGGCAAAAGCCTGAATTTTTGTTTTCAAAAGACCTGAGCAAACCTACCTAATTTTTCTGACTCTATCTGCCGACTAGCAAATTGACGAGTTGAGCGTATATTGTTCCGTTTGAAATATGCGGGTCGCTTGCCCCCACACTCATGCATGAGTGTGGGGGCGTAGCAGGAATGGATAACCGCATATTTCTAGGAACAATAGCTCAACGAGGAAAATTTGCAGGAAGGCATGATACTGGAAGAAAAATCAGGCAGGTTCGCGCTATTTCTTCCTTCTTCTGACAATGAACTTCCCTGACTTCTTTTTCTTGTTTCTTGTTTTCACTCCAAGCGCGTGTTTCCCCCACGGCGTCTTCGGATATTTCAAGCCGATTCCCTGCCTTCCTTCTCCCCCTCCATGCGGATGGTCCACCGGATTCATCGCCGTACCGCGAACTGCCGGACGCCACCCGAGATAGCGATTCCGTCCCGCTTTCCCGATTTTGATTGAGCTGTGTTCAACATTTGACAGCTGGCCGATGGATGCCATTACATTTCCGTGGAATTTGCGGACTTCCGATGACGGCAGAACGATTTGAACGTATCCTCCTTCATGCGCCAAAACGGTAGCGCCGGAGCCGGCGGATTTTACGATCTGGCCGCCTTTCCCCGGATGCAATTCAATGTTATGAATCATGGTTCCCTGCGGAATGTTTTTTAATTTCATCCTGTTGCCCGGCTCAAGCTTGGTTTTTTCCGAAACGATAATCTCATCGCCGACTTTCAGGCCTTCCGGCGCTAAAATGTACCTTTTTTCTCCGTCGGCATAATGCAATCTCGCAATTCTCACCGTGCGGTTGGGGTCATATTCTAAGGAAAAAACTTTTGCCGGCACATTCATTTTTTCCTGTTTAAAATCAACCAGCCGGTATAATCTCTTGGCCCCGCCGCCGCGATGGCGCGTGGTAATTCTGCCCTGATTGTTCCTGCCTTTGTCGCGCTTAAAACCTGCCATCAGTTTCTTCAACGGCTCTATTTTAGACAAATTGGAGAAATCATATCCCATCATTTGTCTTCGGCCCGGAGTTGTCGGTTTATACTGTTTTGACATAAATCCAAATTTCAAAATCCAAATGTCAAAAATGGATTTATTATTTTTTCATTTGGACTTTGGATTTGATTTGACATTTGAACTTTGGATTTTGACATTATTTGGCTATTTCAATTTTATCTCCTTTCTTTAAAGTGACTATCGCCTTTTTAAATCCCAACTTCTTGCCCTCGTGCTCTCCGACCCGCCTGAATTTAGAGGGCATGCTTATCACATTGACCCTATTAACTCTGACCTTGTACAGCTTCTCTACGGCCTTTTTTATCTCAACTTTGTTCGCGTCCTTTGTCACTTTGAAAAAATATTGGCCATATTCTTCCAAAAGCCCGCCTTTTTCCGTAATGAGCGGCCTCAAAATTATCTGATACGAATGGGCATCTTCTCCCTTGGGCAGTTTCACTACCGGTGCGGCCGTTTCAATTTTCTCCCCGACCGTTTCCGCTGGTTTTGTTTTCTCTTCTTCTTTTTTCTTTTTACCAAATCCAAATAATCCCATGGGCAAGCGTTTAGCGTTGAGCGTATAGCGTTTAGGGTCGGCTAGCTGAAATTTAAGATTTTTCACTAACCGCTAAACGCTAATCGTTACACGCTAGAACTTGTATGTTTTCTCAATCACCGGTACTGCATCCTTTAATAAAATTAAATACTTCTTCTCCAGCAAATCTCTTACATTCAAACTTTTTGCATCCGTCGTCTCTATAAACGGAAGGTTGTTCACGGCCTGCAAAATCATTTTGTCTTTCTCCGGCATGACGAACAAGATGGAGTCCCTTTTCTTTTTCATATTTTTATAACCGGTCATCTTGCCGGATAAGCCGTTAATCACGCTCAGCGCCTCTTTGGTTTTAGGGGCATTCAATTTCAAACTGTCCAACAGCATCAACTCTTTATCGGTAACTTTGGAAGATAGCGCCATGAACAACGCTTTCCGTTTCGTCTTCTTGTTTATCTTTTTTTCAAAATTCCTTTCCTTGGTCGGGCCGAATGCCACACCGCCGCCTTTCCAAATGGGCGACCTGATGGAGGCATGCCTTGCCCGTCCCGTGCCTTTTTGCCGCCACGGTTTTTTGCCGCCGCCGCGTACTTCTCCGCGGCCTTTTGTGTGGGCAATTACCTGCCTAGAATTTGCCATCTGCGCCACTATTGCCTGATGCACCAAATCGGGATTCATCTTCACGCCGAAAATCCCGTCCGGCAATTCGGCTTCTCCGATAACTTCAGCATTTTGGTTGTATAATTTTACCTGCATAAAATTTCTAATGTCTAATTACTAATTTCTAATCAATGCCCAATTTCTAATTTCTAAAAAATTGAATGTATTATCTAAACTGCAAATTCATTAGAAATTAGATATTAGGAATTAGAAATTATTTCTAAAAGCGTCCCCTTCCTTCCCGGTACCCCGTAAAATCGCCTTTGGCGATCACGGGGCAAGCCGCTTATATTTTCACTATTTCTAGCAAAGTCCCCTTTCGTCCGGGCGTTGCTCCTTTTACGAACATCAGATTATTTTCCTTATCAATTGATACAATCTTCAATCCTCTCGTTGTTTGTCTCTTGCCGCCCATCCGCCCCGCCATTCTCATGCCTTTCAGCGTATGCTGAGGAAATCTTTGCCCTATTGAGCCGCCGTGCCGCAAAACATGGTGGTGGCCATGGCTTGCCGGCATACCGTGAAAACCATGCCTTTTAACCACTCCTTGAAATCCCTTCCCCTTAGTGATTCCGCTTACTTTTACGATATCTCCGGCATTGAAGACCGAAACGTCCAACACGTCGCCTCGCTTAAGCTCGGCTCCTTCAGCGTCTAGCGTCAAGCGTTTAGCGTTTAGTTCATTCTTAAATCTAAATTCTTTCAAATTCTTCAAATTCTCCAATCCTTTCAAGTGCCCCGCCCTTGGTTTGTTCGGTTTTTTGTCTTTGCCGAAGCCAACTTGTACCGCTTTGTAGCCATCTTTTTCTTCCGACCTGATTTGCGTCACGGTAATCGGGCCAGCCTCAACTACGGTTACCGGTATAACCTCGCCGTCTTCCCTAAAAATCCTCGTCATCCCGATTTTTTTACCAAGTATGAAAGCCATTTTTAAAAAAATACCGACTTAGTCGGCACGCTAAATAAGGCCTACCAAGTTCAATCGAAACAATCAGGTTTTATCAAAAAGTAAAACCATCAAAATATTTGTTTTGTCACCCCACAGAGCTAGAGCGACAAATGCAATTTCCCCGAAAAGGAAATTCCATCTGTTGCCCTGTCTATATTTTCAGCTCAATATCCACTCCGTCGTGCGGCTCAACCAAGTGGACTCGCCGCACTCCTTAGAACCTCGCGGTTCTAACGCTCGCTCTGCTCGCTGTTTCCACCTCGGGGAACCGTCATCACCGGCTTCGTGGTCGCCTACGGCGACATCATTGCAGCGATTTCGGCGGGAAAATGCAAAGCAGCTTGCATTTTCCTACGCCTCAATGCCCCGACCCCTTCGTTGCGGAGTAGATATTGAACTTAACTACATTTTGAGTTCAATATCCACTCCGGCCGGCAAATTAAGGTTCATCAGCGAATCAATGATCTTTGAACTTGGGTTGGTAATATCAATCAGCCGCTTGTGGACGCGCATTTCAAACTGTTCCCGTGAATTCTTATCAATAAAAGCCGAGCGGTTGACGGTGTATTTATTAATGGCCGTAGGCAAGGGCACGGGCCCCACCACCTGCCCGCCGTTTCGCTCAATGGTCTCAACGATCTGCTTTGCAGATTTATCAATAATCTTATTGTCGTAGGCTTTCAGCTTTATCCTGATGCGCTGGTTTACCTCTGGTTGTTTTTGTACTTTCGCCATTTTGTCCAAGAGCGAAGCGATTGGGTAACAAAATGAGCGCCCCGCTCAAATTTTGCCTTTCTAGGCCAGAAAGATCCTTGTAAAAAATAAAATCTTCGTAAATGACCGCAATGCCCGGCCACGAATCACAGCCCTTTGCCAGCAAAGGGCTGGACAAGTAGTGGTTTCGCGGGAGAGGGCATTGCCATTGAATATCTTGTAAAATTTTGAGCTGGGGTTAATCATTTTTCTAATGTGCTAATCCTCACACCTAATAAGTATCTGCAAGTCAGTTGGGTTCTGCTTTACTGACAAATATCTATTCACATATTGTCAGCTACTTGTTAAGGCAACATACTTTTTAGAACTTGCCCGCAGAACAAATACTTATTAGGTGTGAAGGTAAAAAGAGCTGGGACTGATAAGCCCCGACCGCTGCGGTCGGGGCTTATCTTTATTATTACGCTATAACTTTTGTTACGACGCCTGCCCCTACTGTTTTACCCCCTTCACGAATGGCAAAGCGCTGCTTTTCTTGCATGGCAATCGGCGCAATGAGTTTTACCTTTAGACTAACTGTGTCCCCGGGCATTACCATCTCTGTTCCTTCCGGTAAAAACACTTCGCCGGTTACGTCTGTAGTTCTAAAGTAAAACTGCGGCTTATAACCCTTGAAGAACGGGGTATGCCTTCCGCCTTCCTCTTTGGACAAAACCAGGATTTCCGTTTCAAATTCAGTATGCGGGGTAATGGAACCGGGTTTCGCAAGTACTTGGCCGCGCGAAACGTCTTCTTTCTTCAGCCCCCGCAAAAGTATACCTGCGTTATCGCCGGCCTGCCCAAAGTCAAGTTGTTTATTAAACATTTCTATGCCGGTAACAACCGTCTTCTGAGTCGGCCTAATGCCTACAACCTCTACTTCCTCGTTCAGTTTGACTATGCCCTTTTCAATACGCCCCGTGACTACCGTACCCCGCCCCTCAATTGAGAATATATCTTCTATGGGCATGAGGAATGGCTTGTCGGTTTCGCGGACAGGGTCAGGGATATAAGAATCCAGAGTTTCAACCAGTTCCTTTATGGGCTTTACGGCTTCGTCATCTTTTGACGAGGCCTCCAGCGCCTTCAGGGCGGAGCCGCGGATTATCGGGGTCTTGTCTCCCGGAAATTGATATTTATTCAAAAGTTCGCGAATTTCGGCTTCAACCAAATCAATCAGTTCAGGATCGTCCACCTGGTCGGTCTTGTTCAAGAACACAATAATTGCGGGCACGCCAACCTGACGAGCAAGCAAAATGTGTTCGCGGGTCTGGGGCATCGGGCCATCCGTAGCCGCGACAACCAAAATGGCGCCGTCCATTTGAGCAGCGCCCGTAACCATATTTTTAATATAGTCGGCATGACCCGGGCAATCAATGTGGGCATAGTGACGCTTCGGCGTTTCATATTCCGAATGGTGAATGGCAATAGTAATACCGCGGGCTTTTTCCTCCGGCGCATTATCTATCTGGCCGACCCCCTCAACGCGGGCGGTATAGCCCTCGCCCTTTAACATATCCAGCGTGCGCAAAATGGCCGCCGTTAAAGTCGTCTTGCCGTGGTCAACGTGACCGATCGTACCGATATTTAAGTGTGGCTTTGTTCTTTCAAATTTCCCTGCCATATAAAGGTAGTTGCCAGTTGCTAGTTTCTAGTTGCCAGTTAATAAAGACAAACTTGCAAACAAAACCTAGCATCCAGCGCTATTTGATAAGTATTAAGACAATTATAACAAAAACCTATTCAAAGTCAATAACCTCGGCCACCGGCTCCTCTTCCCCGGTATTTTCAACAAGTTCGGCCGATTCTTTTTGGCGTATTTCTTCTTTGAGCGCCAGGATCTCCTGATTTAATTTTTCTATGGTTTTTTCCTCCTCCTCCGGCCCCTTCGTATTCTCTCCGGAGTCATCCGGCCCACCGTTTTCTTGTTCATACTGGTCATAGGGCAAAATCACGAATTCCGGTTCGTTCCCGTCCAAAACTAAAATCCCACCCAGCTTTTTAGCCAACTTTTTCAACTGCTTAAAGTCCATCCCGTACGAAATAGCTGTTGCACAGTGATATACATAAGTTATATCTGCGCATCATACTATCGAATTATGCTTACTATTCATCCCGAACCCAGCAAGGCTATTTCGTTCGGGATCCATCCTAACAAATGTACCAAAATGAAAAGGAACATGCAAGCCCCGTCACCAGATCGAGCATAAGTTCTGCATTCTGCAAGTCTTATCAGAACTGCCTTGCAACTATTGACGATGATGCTAAGTGGTGCTATCGTTTTGTTGTTCTTTAAAACAAGGAGGCAACTATGTTTAGTACCATTGCAGAAGCGTTGGCATTTTACAAAACAAAATGCCGTGAATACGTAACGTATAAAATCAAACTGCACACAATATATGGCTCTCGCATCCCAATGACAAACCTCCAAGACGATATTTGGAGCAAAAAGAAAGAGCTTGCAACTAGGGAAGAAACTCTCGGCTTAACTGAAGCGGAAGTCCTAAAGATTAAAAATGAATTTGGCGCGAATCAGTTTCCGAAAGCAGACCCTGCTTTCTAATTGAACCGTCTGGCATCGCCCAGCGGTTTTTAATTTGCAAACCTATAAATCTCCTTGATGTTCGATAACAAGGATTGCCAACTGAGTCTCAACTCTACAACTTGACCTAAAGGAGCGATTTTGCTAATCTAGCCCTGACACTTATTGAGTATAGGTTCTGCATGCCCTCACACCTATTGCAATAGGTGTGAGGGCATACCGCAAGTCCTATTGGAGCATTTGTCATTGACACAACCAGAACTATGCGAATGATAACCGTTTTGATAAGCCCCCACACCTATGCATAGGTGTGGGGGTAAGCAGAACGGGTATGACTTGCAAATACTCAATAGGTGTGAGGGCTAGCCCTAACCGATGGCGGACGAAATAGAATCAAAAGTATACGAACTCGCATATCATTTAGCTCCCGAGCTTGAAGAAGCCGATGTTAAGGCGCGCGCGCAGGAGCTCGTCAATTTAATAACTCAGAATGACGGCTCCGTGATAATCTCTAAAGAGCCAAAGCGTTCCCACCTGTCCTATCCGATACGCCACAAACAATATAGTTACTTGGGAGTGCTTGAATTTAAGGCGCCAGCCGAAGCGGTTGAAAAAATAAATGCCCAAATTAAACTTCAAAATGATGTTTTGCGCTTTCTTCTTTTGAAGAAACCGGGCAACGGCGCCTTAAGAACTCTGGGCGAACCCCGGGCGGAACGCATGAGGGCGAGAATACAAGAATCGACAATGGCCAAAATCAGGCCGCCAACGCCTGCCTCGGAACAAGAGACAAAAGCGAAAAGCAAAATCAAAACTGAAGAAATAGAAAAAGAAATAGAAGAAGTCATAAAAGGGCTTTAAAAAGGTTCTAGGTTCTAGGTTCTAGGTTCTAGCAAATTTCTAGAAACCAGAAACTAAAAACTAGAAACTAGTTATTGTGAACCTAAATAAAGTGTTTTTAATCGGGCGGCTGGCCGCGGATCCTGAATCACGCATGACGCCCGGGGGGCAAATGGTAACTACGGTAAGAATCGCAACCAACCGCGTGTGGAACAACAGGTCCACCGGTGAGAAGCAGGGACAAGTTGAATTCCACACAATCGTCGCCTGGAGAAATCTCGCCGAGATTATTTCCAAGTATCTACGCAAGGGCCAAATGGCTTTCTTTGAAGGACGCTTGCAAACGCGTTCATGGCAGGGACAGGACGGCATAAAAAGATACAGGACGGAAATAGTGGCGGAAAATATGCAATTGGGACCGAAAGCCATGGGTGCATCCACGGGAACAGCCCCCCAAGACCAGCGCCAAGCTGACCAAGGGCGACCTAGCCAAGCACAACCGCAACCACAGGAAGTTAAAGAAGAAGAAATCCCGGTTATTGACGAGAACGCGCCGGTTTCCAGCGACCCGATCATAGCCGACGATGAAATAGAAGAGAAGGAAATTGATTTAAAAGATATACCGTTCTAAAACAGCGTGTAGCGATTAGCGTTTAGCGGTTAGTAAAGAAATTTCAAAAACCCTAAACGCTATACGCTATACGCTAAACGCTCATGGCTTGCATCTGTTGCCAGGAAAAAATAAATCACGTTGACTACAAAAAAACGGACATTCTCCGCAAGTTTGTGTCGGGCCAGTTTAAGGTCTCATCTTCGTCGCGAACCGGCTTGTGCCAAAAGCACCAGCGCATGGTTTCCAACGCCGTAAAGTTGGCCCGTTATATGGCGCTTATGCCCTATACGAAAGGGCAAACCATAAAGAAATGAAGATATACTTGCCCTCACACTTAACTATAAGTGTGAGGGGTGGCGCTGATGCCTTATACAAAGGGGCAGACAATCAAAAAGTAGGTGCTCGCCCCTTTCATTTCCGCTCCCTTTTCTCGCCCCCACACCTATGCATAGGTGTGGGGGCCAGCCACCAAGATGCAAAAAGTAATGAGGACTTCGCTTGCCTACAGATTATTCCTGCCGACGTCCGACATCGGCAGATAATTCCCTAGGCCGTTTATACCAAATATGTGCCCTGCGTGGCATTTTGTGCAGGGTTTTTTTGCGGCCGGATTGATTTTTGCCCCAAGAAGTTTACCCGTCCGCAGCTTCCGCTCGCCTATTTACAAAAGCGAAGGAGGGTGGGATGATTACTTCTTGAAATAATATGTTTGATAAATTTATAAAACTCTACGAGCGGACGATACGGAGAACGTGGCATATTCGCGCCGGCGGTGCTTTACGTTCTCTGAAAGGTACACTCGTTGAGACAATGGCAAAAGAGATGGTTTTGCTTGCATGGAGGAACGTCGGCGGCAATCCTTCGCGTATCAAGATCGACAAAACAAAATATCCTATCAGTGATGGAAAGGGAAATATTTATAAACTGTCACAAGACAAACAAGTTTATATAGATGATGAATTTGTGCTTTCGATTGAGTGTAAAGCATACGCGGAAGTCGCGATGTATAAGCGTATACTGGTAGATGCCTTCCTGCTCAAGAAGCATTTCCCGAAACTCAAATTTTGCCTTTTCCAGTTGGAAAGTATGCTTGGCGGCGATTATTCCATTGCCGTTGATCACCCGAACGGGAGCCCGTCGGTCAAAGTTCTTGAGCACTACTTCCCAGATCTCGACATAGAGATTATCACCATGCTTGATGGAGAGCGAAGCATCAAAGGCGAAATACACAAAAAGCAGTTTTATAAACCGCTCCGTCCTGAAAGGCTAGACCACGCTATAAAATACTTTGAGCAGGTACTAAAGAAACATCTCTAGAGTAGTTTCGGGGGTATTTCCTTGATCCGTTTTTCAGAAATTTTGCAATATTTTGGCGATATATCTATTCCAATATATTTTCTGCCAGTTTCGGCGGCACAAAGCGTAGTTGTCCCTGCACCATTGAACGGATCAAGTACGACATCGCCTTGGTAACTGAAAAGCTTCATAAGTCTGGCTGCCAATTCCTTCGGGAACATTGCGGGGTGGTCGTATTCTTTCATGTTACGTTCGGGCGCAATGGACCATTTCGCATAAACCCATTTCTTAAATTCATCACCGGTAATATCGGCTTTTGACGAGTCGCCAGCTTTTTTGTGCGTATCTTTTGAGAAAACTTCAACAAATTCCCAAGTATATTTTAGATAGGGCATGCTGGGACTTTTCCAGCTACCCCATGCCGTATATTTACAATTGTAATTGTTTTTTTCCCATAAAATCTCGCCTTTCCAAAGCAACCCGTGATTAAGAAGCTGTTTTGACATTAAGTGATGTGTTGGAATGTAATCTGAGAATAACGGTTGTACGTTAAGACAAAACCGCCCCCCCGGTTTTAGAACGCGCACGCATTCCTTCCAAATTATATCTAGTCTCTTAAAATATTCGTCCCAGTGAACCGCATCATTTTTATCATCATCTTTATACTCCAAACCAAAATTATACGGCGGGGATGTGATAATAATATCAACCGAATTGGTCGGGATTTTACGCAAAACCTCTTCGCTATCGCCGCATATGATTTTGTTTGCGAATTTCTCAATGCCGTTTGCTTGCATAGTGACGATAGCTTCTTTTTTAAATTTTGTTCCGCCACGCACCCTTTCTTTCACTTCTCTGTTCTTGACTTTCCTCTCCCGATTAAGAAGTTTTGAGTTTGGATAAATCTTCGGGGGGGCAATAATACCGCTATCTCGAATTACATCAAGTACTATTCCTTGTATTGAAATATCCCGACCATTCCGAAAAATCATCGGCTCCATGTTTTTGTTTGCCGGTTGCAGGCGAATATATCCGCGTTCGCGATAGTATTTTTTGAGTGTCGCTTCGTGGTTATCAATAAGAGCTACAACTTTTTGTCCGTTCTCGGCGGTTTCTTGGTGTTTTACCAAAACAATATCGCCATCATTAATATTTTCATCAATCATGCTATTACCAATGACACGGAGGGCATAAACCTCGCCGCTTCGCGGAAGTTTGCTTTTAGGAACAGCGATGGACTCTCTTTCTTGAATTGCCTCAATCGGTTGACCGGCGGCGATTTGGCCAACTAGGGGAATAGTAACCATCTGTTCTCGTTCAGGCACTTCAATAGAGCGGTGTTGGTACTCTTCTTTCTTTAGAAATCCTTTAATCTCTATCTTCTCTAGGTGTTCATGTATTGTGCTCAAGGCAAGTCTAAAATGTTTAGCTATCTCGTGGTGAGAAGGTGAATAGTTATGTTTTCTTATATATCCTTTTACGAAGTCCAATATCTGTTTTTGACGCTGGGTGAGCATGTTTTAATTATACCCGAAAATTCACCGAAAGTTATCCACAATTAAAAATGCGTGATTTGCAATGTCATGTGCATTATATAAACGTAAAACGAAAACCGCCTGTTTTATCAAATTCTGCCAAAAACACATAGGCACTCGCTTGGCATAAGAATTGACGCTCTCTTCGTTGAAATCATAGGAGCGCTTGCTACTGCCTGCTTTCTCGCGCGAGAAGAAAAACTGCCCTATGTCCGTTTTTCAATTAGAAAAGTAGATACTCTAAAAGTATTTTTAATGATGCTCTGGGAAACTAAATCTTTGGACAATAAGAAATATATTGCCCTATCGGTAAAAATGGATGAAATAGGAAGAATGCTTGGCGGCTGGTATGGCCAACTCCAAAAACAAAACTCTCCCGGTAAGTGGGGAGAGAAATGAAGTAAGTTGCGGCGAACGAATAGGCAGTTCTGATTCCACCTGTTGCCGAGGTTACAGTAGTTCAGGTTGAGCTTCCGATCGTCGGTGTTGCTCCAGAGGTTGAGCGCTTGCGGGTTGCCATACGCACCGCATATGTATAGAATGCCTCCTTTACCACCACCCCTTGAGGCTACGACTGAGCTCAGCCGAAGTCATACTCTTGGGGTTGTATCGTATTCGGCATCATAATGCCCTAGCATTCTATACCAAGTAGCTTCATTTTTTGAAGTTTCTGCATACACCACTCTACCCGAAACCGTAATCGCAGGTATTCTCGATGTATGGATACTGGGTTCGGTAGCGGGAAATTTACCCCGTAGGGAAACAGAGTTTCTCCTTCGGGGCCGTAATCGCCCGCATATTCACCTACTACCATTTTTATTATAACTCTATTTTCTGAAAAAAAGAAAGGCCTCGTCCGCATCAGCGGCGAGGCCAAAGTCCAAAGGACTGAATCTCAAAGGGCCAGAGCCCAGAGACCAAGCCCAAAGGACTAGCAATACTTGCGGCGAACGAATAGGCAGTCCTGATCCCACCTGCTGCCGAGGTCACAGTAGTCCAGGCTGAGCCCCCGACCGCCGGCGCAGCTCCAGAGGAGGAGCGCTTGCGGGAAGCCATCCGCACCGCACCACGGGTTCTCCGGGATAACGATGTGGAGTCGTTCGCGCTGATCGTCGGGATGGTCCTCTTGGAAGCGGAGACCATCCTCGTAGGTGGAGTATCCGTAGCCGGGCTCTTCGCATCGAGCCCTGACTTCATCCGTGTCCGGGTTGTGGTCAAACTCGAACCACTCCAAGACTACCGGCCGCTTTCGGCCGTTGCCGGAGGGCATGTTGGCCTGTGTGATATCGGGGTTGACGTAACTCGGCCTGTTCTTGCCCTCCAGCTTCTTAGCCGCTTCAACGATCTGGTCGGTGGTACGTCCACCGCCGATCACCACGACCGACGTTTTGACGATGCCACTAGATTGGTCGGGCGAAGGTGGGATCATCAATCCTACAAATCCGCGCAACATCGCTTCGCCGTTTTTGGCCCAGCCATCGGCTGTGGTTGGGTCGAGATTCGGGTCATGGGACAGAAGCACAAGGGCGCCGAGCCCCGTCTCAAGAAATTCTTTCTGCTGTCCCGGAGTTAAGGCAGTTCCATGTTTTGGCATGGCGGTTCCTTCTCCTTATACCAGAGGGCCACTTCGTAGTCGTAGCCATAGCCAGAAAACACTGAAGAAATCAGTATCTTTTGGCTACGGCTACCTCTCAAAAGTATTAAAAAGTATATTTTAAGGTACCCTTATTATACCTACATTATACACCCGCTGTTTAGTTTTGTCAACCACCAAAAATCCCCTTATTTTGCTAGGTTTTTGAGCTCCAGTTTAAGCGAGTCCCCTGATTTTTCTCGACTTTATCTGGGCTTAGTAACCTTGGCGCAGGCACAATGAAAACCGCCTGTTTGGCGGTTTAAATTAAATCTAGGCACCAGTACAGTGCTTGAAACTCCAATTTGCCAGAAAAGTGCAGATATTCTCCATAAACTTTCTATTTCTCCAGCCCCAACTTCTCATTCTTTTAAAAATTGACGTTGAGTTATAAAAATCCCGGTAGGCCTGCCAAAATCCATTTTCAAGTTCGCCAGGAGTCATCTTGGCTGGCTTAAATACGACCTTCGTCATATCAAACCTTTCCCACTTATATCTTCCATCTCTATCAACTGCCGTTATCCTTTCCTCCTTTTTCAGGTTTTTAAATAACTTGGTACCGGGAAATGGCGTCCAGATAGAAAATTGCGCTACATCGACGATATTTTCAAGAGCCCACTCAACGGTTCTTTCAAAAACATCTTTTTCATGCAAATCCATACCAAAAATAAATAATCCCTCAACCATCACGCCCCTGGAATGCAAAATTTTTATGGCCTCTTCGTATCTTTTTCGCCAATTACCTTTAGCTGGGGAGACTTCGGTATCGAGAGCTTCTTTTTGTATGGCCTCAAACCCTATTTGAGAAGCTATTAGTCCGCTTTCAACCGCTTCTCTCAACAATACTTTATCAACGGCTATTCTGATATCAGTTTGGCTAACCCATCTCAAGTTCAGCGGTTTAATGGCTCTGAATAATTCTATGGCGTATTTCCTATCAATGGTAATATTATCATCAACGAAGACCAGATAATTGATCAGTGACGGATGAGAAGTGAAGAATTTCTCAATTTCATCCACAACCGTTTTGATTGGCCTATGCCTGATCAAATTTCCATTCAAAGCAGAAACGGAACAAAAGGAGCAACTAAGAGGACAGCCGCGAGTGGTTTGAGTTACCGGTACATGAAAACCGGGGATATTATATGGTATTTCAACTAGAGACGGGCTATGATCGTTTTCGATATCAGCGGGACTATGGGAATCATAGATTTTTCTCAATCGGTCATTTTTAAAATCGCTTAAAATTTGAGTCCATATATCATCGGCCTCACCAACTACTACGCAATCGGTATATCGCAGAGCTTCTTCAACCTGAAAGGAAACATGAGCACCGCCTATAATGGTTTTACTCCCACGCGATCTGAATTCGCTTGATATTCTATATGCCTCCGGAGCGCCCGGAGTTGTTGTAGAAATTGCGACTAAATCCGGCGCTGAATCAAAATTTATTTTGGCAAAATCATTGTCTATTATCTCAATTTCCCATTCGTCGGGAGTTAAGAAGGCCAATTTGTGGATTGATAAAGTCGGCATTTGCCTAAAAAGATACATTCTGGCCAGGCCATCCCCGTGTAATCTAGAAGAAATAAAAACTATTTTCATATCACCCTCTCTGTTTTCAAAGAACTGAAACTGGTGAAAGAAAATTAGCATACATTACCTTAAAATACAAAAACCGCCTTTCGGCGGTTTTTAATTATGATGATTGATTATGCCTCCTGCGCCGCTGCGGCTTTTTTGATTGAAGAGAGAATTTCTTTTTCCAGTTTGGGGTTTTCTTTGAGGAACTGGCGCGCGCCTTCAATGCCTTGGCCGAGTTTTTGTTCGCCAAAATTATACCAGCTGCCGGATTTAGCAACCACGCCCAGTATCACTCCCGTATTCACAAGATCGGCCAATCTTGAAATGCCCTCATTGTAAATGATATCGAACTCGGCCGTACGGAATGGCGGTGCGACTTTATTTTTTTCAACTTTCGCCTTATGGCGATTGCCAATTATTTTTTCGCCTGATTGAATTTGAGCCGAACGGCTAACCCTAACTATTACTGAAGCATAAAAATTCAATGCCAAACCGCCAGGTTTAGTCTCTGGATTACCGAACATCACCCCGATTTTTTGTCTGATTTGATTGATGAATAATACGGTAGTATTTGTTTTTGATATAACGGCGGTTAATTTCCTACAGGCATGAGACATCATCCGCGCCTGTAAGCCCATGTGTTGCTGGTCCATTTCGCCTTCAATCTCGGCACGTGGGGTTAAGGCGGCGACAGAATCAACAACGACTAAATCAACCCCTCCCGACCTGACTAGTGTCTCAACTATTTCTAATCCCTGCTCTCCGGTGTCGGGTTGAGAAATTAGCAAATCATTAATTTTTACTCCGATCTTTTTTGCGTATTCCGGGTCTAGCGCATGTTCAGCGTCAACATAGGCGGCAACTCCGCCGGCCTTTTGAACCTCGGCAACTAAATGTAGCGCCAAAGTCGTCTTGCCCGAACTTTCCTGTCCATAGACTTCAACTATTCTTCCTCGCGGCATCCCCCCGACCCCCAGAGCCAAATCCAGCGATATTGAGCCGGTAGAAATGGCATCAATGTCAACTCTGGGAGAATCTCCTAGTCGCATAATTGAACCTTCGCCGTATTTCTGCTGGATTTCTTTCACCGCCAAATCCACCCCTCGACTAAGCTCGGGGCCGGCACCCGTGTTTTGCGCTTCTTCAACTTTCTTATTCTCCTTTTTTTCTTTTGCCATTAGTTTTATCTACCAGCCCTCCAAGATGATAGAAATCAAAATCTTTTTTTATCTCTTTTAATTACTCTTTTAAAACTGCGCATAATTTAGATTGAGTATAACAACCCAGGAACACAAATCAAGTTCTCTCGGTTTATTTTCTAGTAATCCGACGAACCCAAACTCTTATCATAATGTGATAAATACTCCTGCCGTAACACAGCCTGAAGGGGTATCAAAAAGCTAAAGTAAAAATCGCTATCGGAATCGTAGATTTCACCTTTTTGTCTCTGTTCTTTCCTTAAAGTCGGCTCAGCCATAAGTGAGAGTTCTTGAACTATAAAAGCCCCGTCATTTTTATCTTTAGACAGATATTCGCGCTTTTGTTTCTCACTTAAGTTCCTCAAAAACCCAACCGAATCGCGATCGGTTATTCTGCAGTCCAGCGTAATATTCTTGGGGACATTACCGTTTTCAAGGTAACTGTGAAACCAACCGTTTTTGTGCATCAAGCCAATGTTGCCCCCAAGAGTTTCCGCAAACCATTTCAAATAGTCCGGCGTCGGAAAACTCTTGGGATCCAGGCCTATCTCTTGGGCAACTAATGTTTTGGCGTCTTCAATTTCATCTTCTCGCTCCTTGGGCCCGGCCTCCTTAAACACTCTTGCCTTTGTTCCATAAGCCCTTACTGCCAGTGCGGGCATGAGTCGGCCGGAAATCAGCCCGCGTTTCCTGGCTTCCTCCAACTTAACCGCCTTCCCGTCTTCGTCTATTACCTCGCGTAATTTAAGAATCGCGATGGTCCTTTCGGTTCTAATACCCGCCCTATGGAAAGCCTCGCCCATCTCCGCATCGTGTCTGGCAGCAAGATAGTTAAGCAATCCATATACTTCAAATCCTTCGCCAACCCGATCAGACCCAAAAATTTCAAGGGGCAAGGTAGCAACTCGTATTATTTCCCCTTCTAATGATGAGTAAGCATAAACAACTTCGCTATATCCTAAGCCCTTGATGTCAATATCCCGATATTGATGGCCGTCGTTATCCTCAAAAACTGCTCTTGTCAACAATCCTGACCTTCGGTGGCCCTTTTTGATTTCAACCTTAGTCTTGAAAGATTTAGACCCATTTCTGGCTTTAATTATTCTCTCGTAAAACTCTCTAATATTGTCTCTAATGGTTTTATCCTTGGGGACTTCGGGAACTAAAAATACCCCCACCTTTGCTTTCTCGCCAACTTTGAACTTAAGGGGGGTTCTTAAATTCTCGTTGACCCAGTCCACTTGATTCTCAACTTCAATGGCTTCTAGCAATTCGTGCCTTTGGGTTTCTCTCGGTTTTCCAATGGCTGGTTCACGTTTTTCCATGATGGATATATGTCCCCTGCAAAAGACTACTCCTCTGCCGCAATCTTGTCATCTTCTTTTGAATCCGACGAAACAACTTCAGCCACCGCCCCATCATCAACAAAATTATCCACGCGCGGTGCGGCCTCTCTACCTATAAATACATCTCTTGGCTTAGCACCTTCCCCCGGACCGATAATTCCCCTTTCCTCTAGCAGATCAAGCAATCTAGCCGCCCGAGCATAGCCGACTTTCAGACGGCGCTGGAGTAAAGACGCCGAGGCCTTGCCCGCCTGCGCCACCACTTCCTTGGCGTCATAGAATAACGAATCGCCCATGTCATCATCTTCAAATGACGAGCCGCCCGAAACATCTTTATCTAGTTCTAGTTTTAATTTATCGGGTTCGCCGCTCGTCTCCACCTCTTCTTCAAGCTGTTCCGCCTGTTGTTTCATAAACCTGACTACGTCCTTCACTTCTTTCTCGCTCACAAACGCACCTTGAAGTCGGCGGGGTTTTGAAGTATCACCGGCCTGATACAGCATGTCACCATTGCCCAGAAGTTTTTCGGCTCCGGACATATCAAGAATCGTTCTTGAGTCAACCTGCGAAGCGACCTGAAACGCCATGCGGGTAGTAATGTTAGCCTTAATCAAGCCGGTAATGACTTCAACGGATGGACGCTGGGTAGAGACGATTAAGTGAATGCCAACGGCCCGGGCCATCTGGGCAATCCGCACAATAGCCGCTTCAACGTCGCGGCCATGCGCGGCCATCAAGTCCGCCAATTCGTCTATCACGATAACTATGAAAGGCATAATCTCCTTTTGGGCGGCTGTTTGTTTGGCATTATACGAAAAAATGTCGCGTGAACCGGATTCGGATAATTTTTCATAACGTTTTTCCATTTCTCTTACCGACCAGCGCAAAGCATTCACGACTTTTTTAGTATCAACAATAACCGGAGTGATGAGATGCGGAATTCCGTTATACAGAGAAAGCTCAACCCTCTTGGGGTCAACCATAATCAGCTTTAATACGTTGGGAGAGTGGCGGTAAAGCAAGGAGAGTAAAATCGCGTTAATGGCAACGGATTTGCCGGTGCCGGTTGCTCCGGCTATCAGCAGGTGCGGCATTTTTTCCAAAGCGGAAAAGACCGGGAATCCGGCAACATCCCTGCCGAGCACCAGCGGGAGGAAGTATTTGCTCTTCTTATATTCATCGGCTTCAAAAAGATCTCGCAGGCCGACAATCGCCGATTTTTTATTTGGGACTTCAATGCCGACTAACGGCTTGCCCGGAATCGGCGCCTCAATTCTAATGGGGTGAGCCGCCAAAGCCAGGGCCAGATCATTGGATAGGGTGGTAATTTGGGAAAGTTTTACGCCCATGGCGGGACGCAAAGTAAATTGGGTCACGGTCGGCCCGATTGAGACCTCTCCCATTTCAACGTCAATGCCGAAGTTGCCGAGCGTTCTTTTGATAATCGTCACGTTGGCGTTTATATTACCGGAGCGCGGCTGGTCTTTATCCGAGTGCAGGATCTCGATCGGCGGCAAAACCCACTTGCCGGATTTTGACGCTTTGATCACGAATTCTTTATCCTCATCTGTCTTGGCTGCCACTACCGCTTGCCGTTTATCGCTTATCGCTTGCCGCTTCTGCTGAGCTTCTTCCGCTCTTTGCGCTTCGGCGGTTATAATTTGGGCACCGCGCTTGATAACCACGTTGTCTTTCAATTCTTCCTCCTCTTCTCCAAGCTCCTCTCCTTCTTCACCGCTCCGCCAAAACAACCTATGAACCGGTATATTTAGGGCGATAAGCACCGAAACGAAAAGCAAAATAATCAGTATTATAAAGGAAGAGGTAAACCCCACCGCTTTGAACAGCGGGAGGCCAAGGGCCAGGCCGAGGTAGCCGCCCTGATGCACTCGTGCCGTAAAATCGCCCTTGCCCAAGATATTAAAAATTGCCAAAAAGCCCAGGATAAAAAGCATTGTCCCGATTATTGCGCTTGAGTAGATCTTGCGCGAAATGGATTTAAAGAAAGCGACCGCCAGCATTAAGAGGCCGGCGGGCACCAAAAAGATTCCCCACCCGAAAAGCGATTTTGAAATGGCAGCGAACAATTCGCCGGCCCCGCCTGCTTTATGAAAAAAGGCCAGCGTGCTCAAAACCGCCAGCCCCAGAGCGACGACTCCCCAGATACCGTTTTTTGTCTCTTGCGACAAGCCCAAAACCGGCCTGGACTCTGTTGCCGATCTTACTGCCGCCTTCCTTGCCTTCCTGAACTTACGTCTCATGCTTAAATTCTAAGAAAGTGCGGCAAAAAAAGCAAATGACGCATAAGCTTAGCGTTTTTTTCTAATCCTAACAACCCAAAAGAAATATCCACCGAACGATCGGTGGGTATTTGGCGGGCAGGTGTAGAATGAAATCGTGTGTGTACCTGCGCCTCCGGTTGCTCAACTGAATGCACAATTAGGAAATTGTGTGCTCAGGTGAGCGGGCAAGCGGTGGGGTCAGAGACCTCCGTACCGGTTGCCCTATGTTTTCCCTTAGGAAGAAAGAAGGTAAAAAAGAAGGTAAATAATCAACGTTATTGGGATGGTCAGCGCCAACCCAATAAAGAATGCTTCTGCCAACTCCCTATTGGTAGGGGGTTGGAAATCATTATACCCAAACATTTTTTTCACCTCCTGCCAAAGCACGTTCTATGCTCTCGCAGGAGGCGGAAATAATATCTCAAAGAACCTGCGTCTCGGATTTCGAACCCTCACATAAAGAACCAATTTTGAAGTTCAGTATCCGAATAACGGACTGCGAATCCTTCCTTATGGAAAGTGAGCTGCTGGCAAAATGATTTATCGACAATTCACTTTCCATAAGGTCATTAGTTAAAAAAGAATTTGCTAAAACAACCAATATTTCTATCCAATTCTATGCCTTAATTATAGCAAGATTCTGTTCCTTTGTCAAGCGCCACGCATGGAGCTTGGTGAATAATACCCCTTGGCAGGTAAAAGCGTGTCAAATCATTTAACTATCTGAGTATAACGGGCATTTCTCTTACTCCGGAGAAATTCGGCAAAATTTTCTTTTTCTGTGTCCCACAGAAGCTTTTAGCGAAGGCGGATTCGTTGACCTTTGATGAATTGTTCTTTTGTTCGTAAAACTTGTAAAGCATATCTAATTTTGCATCAATTTGTCGTTTTAGGTGAGCGGGATTCAGTGATTGGTAA
>Ga0315280_10000902_pt1 | contig 53478 bp, 50 predicted proteins | sample YL17G06_40_MG_FD_203697 | JGI IMG/M metagenome (GOLD analysis project Ga0315280, IMG submission 203697) | Sediment microbial communities from Yellowstone Lake, YNP, Wyoming, USA - YL17G06_40 | ecosystem: Environmental > Aquatic > Freshwater > Lake > Sediment | place: USA: Wyoming | collected... | reverse complement strand
ACACACATTTTCTCTATCCTCAGCCTGTCAGCAGTCTTCACAAGTTTCTCCGGAGTCGTCCAGACTCTAGGACTCAGGATGGGAAGCTTGCCTATGTGGGCATGCGTGTCGACTATCAAGCAACGAGTCCCTCAGACCTTTCTCAGCGTTGATCCCACTGTCCGGTAGCGTTCCCTTAATAACTTGCATGTAGTGTTTCTGGTCTCTCTGCTTGGAGTCAATACAACTGGCTTGATACAACACTTCGACTGTTCTGATGTCCCGAGCTTCGGCTGGGACCTGAATTGGAAGCGAATATGTGACCCGTTTTCCATCTCGGCAAAGACGATAGGTTAACTCCCATGGAAGTCGTCTAGGAAAAAGGGAATTGCAGCCTCATTGATGATGAGGCCAACTTGAGGAGAGAGGAATGACAGCGTAGCCGCTGCCAGTTGAGTTCGCTGGGATATAGAACGTGACGTAGACTGCTACAGTAGTGCTTCCATCGATTCCACTGACAGCGCTGCCACTCTTGAGCTGCGCGAGGGTGTACGTACCACTTGGTGGAGCGAGCATGCCGAACAAGGTTGAGTCCTCGACTGTCAACACATTACTTGTGTTGAGCTGGAATGAGCATTCCTTGCCAAGAAGGCTGATGAGACCTTCTCGACCGCCATGACAATATCGTCCAAATCATCACGAGTCAGGATCGGTAACGCGTCCGTTAGCCAAAACACTTCCTTGTTGACGGCTTCTGCAACAGGCAGTCTTTGAGCAGCGTAGTCAATTGTTGCGGTGCTCCAGGGGTAATCAGTTCTTCCGTAGCCGATCTTCCTGACGAACAGTTGGGTCTTGTTCACGAGCGGGGTCGACCTACTCGGACTGATTGGAATACCTTCCGCTGTTAACGCCTTCTCAAATCGCTCTCTAGTCACTCCTAACGTCTTGGTGTCTATTCTCAAGGCGTAGTAGTAGAATGCATGTCTCGCCCACGCTACCTCGCTCGGCGGCGATACTCCCGTAATTCCTTTCAGATGCTTCGTCAAGTATGCTGCGTTCCGCCTTCTGGTCTCAACCATTCGATCAAGCTTCTTCAGCTGTTCCCTACCAATCGCAGCTTGAAACTCAGTCATACGATAGTTGTAACCGATCCCATAGAACTCATGGATGTTGCTGGTGGCGTGTGCCCTGTAGAAATTGTGAATCGAACCCATCTTCTCAGCAAGCCTATCATCATTCGTCAAACAGAAACCTCCCTCACCAGTGCTCATTATCTTCCCATCCACGGTGCTGAAGGTCCCCACATTCCCGATCGTTCCAGCAAATCTTCCCTTGTACATCGCGCCGCTTGCTTGGGCCGTGTCCTCAATTATCCAGAGATTATGCTTCTCCGCAATCTCACGGAACGGATCCATATCGGCGGGATGACCCGCCAAGTGAACCACAACGATTCCTCTTGTACGATCGTTTATCGCTTTTTCAGCCTCACGCGGATCAAGATTATACGACGCTGAGTCTATGTCCGCAAACCTAGGAATCGCATTCTGATAGAGAGCAGCACTGGCGCTAGCCAGAAAAGTATAAGGTGTAGTTATGATCTCGTCTCCAGGTCCAAGATCAAGCGCCGCCATCGCAACGTGCAAGGCGACAGTCCCGTTGAAGACCGCCAAAGCATGTTTCACACCAAAGTACTTCTCCAAATCACGTTCGTACTGTTCCACCACAGGTCCCCTACGCCAAGTGTCGGACCTCATGACCCTGGTGACCGCCCTGACTTCCCTCTCATCAACAACAGCATGATACTGTGGGAACTTCACTCTTCTGACGGGTTTACCGCCCTCCAATGCAAGCTTCTCAGTCATCTCGAATCACCGTATTGCCGACTGGTCCTGGATAGCCTCGCTGATCTTATGACTCTATCTCCGGAGAACACGCAATAGCACCAAACAGATCTGGGATAGCCACTGCAGAGCGATACAATCAGCAAAAGGCCAGAGTGGAGTCAAACCCTCGAAGCGGTGTATGAAACGATTGCGAGGTTCTACGGCCCAGCCATCAATGAGCAAGTTCCTTTCGATACCGGGAGTGATTATGGATAGGATGAACGATGTATTCGAGTTCTCGCTCGTCGAGATCGTGCATTAGGATAGATATGGAGCAAAGAGGAAGTAGCTTCACCTGCTTGTACCATAAGCTTGCAAGGTTCAATCCAAATCGAGAAGTTGTGAAGAAAGATGAAGGTCGCAATCGGAGGTCTGGCTCACGAAAGCAACACGTTCAATGCCCGAAGGATAGAGCTTGAATCTTTCCAAAGAGGTTATGGTCTGATTGCCTCAGGTACGGAGATTCTAACACAATTCAAGAACACTGGGACTGTTCTAGGAGGTTTCATTGACGCAGCATCACAGTTCAGCCTCGATTTGGTGCCGACTTTCTATGCTCAGGGTGGCCTCGATACAGGAACGGTGGACCAAAAAGCATTCGACTATCTGGAGGAGAAACTACTTGGCACGATCTCATCATCGAGCGCGGACGGCGTATTACTGCATCTTCACGGCGCCATGGTGACGGAGAGGTATGAGGACCCTGAGGCAGAGGTTCTGAGGAAGACTAGGGAGATAGTTGGAGGTAGGGTCCCGATAGTGTTGGTTCATGACCTGCACGGCAACGTCTCTGACTCTTGGTTGGACTATTCGGATGCGATTATCGGCTACAAGACTTCCCCACATGTGGACGAGTTCGAACGTGGACTTGAAGGTGGGAAGGTCATCAGCCGCATATTGAAAGGTCATCTGAAGCCTACCATGGCGTTTAGGAAGCCGCCTATATTGATCGCCGGCGGATTCATGACTGTGGTTGATCAACCGTTCGTAATGGTCAAGCCGCCGCTTTACAGGCTGATGAGCTTGGCACGCAGGATGGAGCAGGATGAGCGAGTAGTCAACGTCACCGTGGCCGGAGGTTTCGGACATTCAGACGTGCACAGAGACGGGATGGGAATAGTAGTAACGACGAACAATGATCAGAAGCTGGCTGAAGAGAAAGCATCAGAGCTTGAGAAGCTTGCTTGGAGCCTCAGAGACGGCTTCCTTCCAGATCGAGTCTTGGTCTCCGCTGAAGCAGCCATGCAAGAAGCACTCGCAGGTGAGGGGCCGGTCGTTCTCGCTGACCAAGGAGACAACGCGGCTGGGGGAGGCCCCGCAGATGGAACATGCATCCTGAATGAACTGAAAAACGCAGACTGGCCTGACGCTGCCCTGATCATTCGTGACCCACAGGCCGCGAACGAAGCATCCCAAGCTGGAATAGGCAAAGATGTAAGCTTGACCGTCGGCGGCAAATCAGATAATCTTCACGGATCACCGGTTGATGTCAAAGGCACTGTCAGAACGCTATCCGACGGAACCTACACAGATCCACGTCAGAAGACGATTACGAAGATGGGAACCACGGCAGTTATTCGAAGCGGACAAACAGACCTCATCCTGACGGGATATAATGTAATTCAAGCGGAGCTTGCTCCATTCCTCAGTGTAGGGGTTGACCCATCAAGAAAGAAGATAGTGGCGGTGAAATCAGCCCATGCTTTTCGACACAATTATGAGAGTTTGGCCAAGCTGATACTAGAAGTTGACACTCCAGGAATAACCGGTCCTAATGTGTCAAGGTTCACATATCGCAGAGTCAAGCGGCCGATCTATCCGCTCGACTCAATGTAGAAGGGAACTAGGTCTGCCACGCGATTCACGTGGATTCTCTTGCTGCGTACGCGTTCCTAAAAGTCCTCTGAGAGGAAGACTTCTTGCGCCGCCTTCACCATCGCTCCTGACTTTACATCGTATCCTACGTGCTTGAGTGCAGCTTCGACCTTGCCCAACGCAGATAGCAAATAGTCTGGAGAAGCCGTGTTCCCCATGTGCCCTATGCGGAAGATGCGCTTGCTCTCGATCGCATGGAGACTTTGCTCAGGCGGGTTTCCAACCATCACGTTGTATCGATCATATAGCGTTCTCCAAAACTTCGTGTAGTCGTATCCTTGCGGCCAGACGATTCCCGTGACTGTGTTGGACGCATACTTCTCGTCTTTAACCAAGAGTTTCAGACCCGCGGCCTTGATTCCGGCTCTAAGAGCTTTTCCCGCAACTTCATGACGTTTGAAGACTCTCTCTAACCCCTCGCTATGGATCTTCTTCAGCGAGTCGTGCAGTGCTCTTATCAGGGTGGTTGCTGGCGTCGCCGGGGTAGGATGCCATCTCCACTCCGGATCGATCGGAGGCTTCTTGTACCGCACAAAGTCCAAGTAAACGCCCTTAACGGGTTCCTTACGTTTCTCGATCTTCTCCCAAGCCTTCTTTCCAACTGCGACAGGTGCTATGCCCGGAGGAACGGCCAGGGCTTTCTGTGATCCGGAACCTACCACGTCCACGTGCCAGTCGTCCATTCGGATCTCAATGCCGCCGATCGAGGAGACCGCATCTATGACGAACACTGCGCCTGCGTTGTCGACTATCTCGCCAATTTGATCTATAGGATGCGTCACCGCAGTCCACGTGACATTGTGAAGTATCGCGACAATCTTGACATCTCTCTCTTCCCGGAGTTTCTCTTGGATGAGGGTGGGATCGATGGCTTCACCCGGTGGAGGTGTCACATCCACAACTCTTCCTCCATATAGCCTAGCATAATCTGCGAATATTTCATCGGCGATGACTTTGTCACCAGGCTCGACGAGACTACACATTGCTCCCTCGAGCGAGACCGAGCTTGATCCGGTCATGATGAACGCGTCGCCCTTTGTGTACAGCAGTTCGCGAAGCATGCGAAGCGTATCTCCGTACAGTTTCAACCATTCATCCATGTAGTGCGCTGGGACTTGGGCGCTCATCCCTCGCAATATATCCGGAGCGACCTCCGTCGGTCCAGGAATCATCAGAATCTTGTCGCTGCTCGTCAACTGGTGCACACCGAACCCATCACATTGCGCGACAAGATATAAGCCTGAGTCAAAATGAATTTGGGCAGATGGGATCGGTCCGCGAGCAGGCCCTTCTCCAATTCTGAATCGATACGAGTCATGATGAGTTCCCATTTGATTTCTTTGGCTCAGGTCTGTGTTGGCGCGTGAGAGAGTCCACGATCCATGTCATAGACTACAATAGAGCGCACGCGGTTGCCGATGTGACATGGGCAGAGGCCTATTGGCTCTCAAGTCGACAGCCCATTCCAGCAGGAAACGTCGCCAAGTGCAAAAGATGTGAATTCAACGGAGTATGCCCTCACGCTTCAACAAAGAACCTCCGCTCGCCGCTTTGATTCAGAGCATCGAGGAAGCGTTCTGACGGCGGGTCTATGGAAACTCGTATTTCTCGCGAAACCTGGTCTCTGAGGTGTTTCAGCCATGTCGGGTCCCCCGGAGTCTCTCCTAGTTGAACTGGAACGGGCGATACCTAGACGCCCATTCGTTCCGACCGTTGTTGAAGTGGCAGGAGCTGCGACTTGCCCGCGTGGTGCTCTTCTCAAACTGATCTATGGCGCTTCTGGGGAATACAACCCAAGATTTGCCATCGGCACCGTCACGCACTCTGCGCTTGCTGAACTCGGGCGTATCGAGGCCGACGTTGTGAACCAAGTGGACCGAGCCTTACCTGTCGAGGATATTGCTCAGCGGGTCTATGAGAGATGGCTGGAAGCCGCAAACAGCAAGATTGAGGATAAAAAAAACCGGTCTCGAAGACAGTAACCGGTCCGGTCTCTGTTGTGCTTCTTTGAGTCACACTGTGCGAAGTTTGAACATATGTTATCGCACTTGTAGTGGCTGAAGACTGTCTCTGGCTCTCGATGCTTGTCGTTTGACTCAGTGTCGAAACGGCGATTTTGCAATGTACTCCGCTTCTAGTGCTGAGGCTCCAACAACTGCTGCAGTAGCACCAGCATACTTCAGAAAACGCCGACGGTTCATGTTCATCAGGCTACATTGGGATTCTGACCAGACCAAGCCTCACTAGCCGCGAAATACCCCGACTACTTTTCGTGAGGTCACAGTTGACATACATGTTTGCAGTTTCCAGACCAACCGCGAAGTTTGACTGCGCCGGTAAAGAGTAGGTCCACATGTCGTCATCTCTCGAGTATTGTGTCGTATCCATAGCCAATCTTGTTATCTTTCTTGATTTAGGATTTGAACCGTACGTTCCCTCGATTTCGAAATAGTGCCATTTTGCGTCATCGCCAAGACGATGGATGTTCTCTCCCCACTCGCCTGACTCGACTGATTTCTTGGTTCTGAGAATTATCCAACCATACTTAGGGTTGTATGGATTAAGCCACCATGCAAACGCACAGTCATGACCTACGTGGTTCTCGGTCAATTGCATGTTCACCGTCATTAGCTCGATCTTGCTTGGCACTTTTCTGAAGAAGCCGTAGGCATAGTATTTCGAATCATCGACAAAATCGGCAGGCGTTGCGACGATTGCATTGAAGCATATTCCCGGCTTATTGTTGACGTTCGTTATAAGCTGAAGCGCTCTGCTATGACCGGTTGGAGCAGTTGCATCTTCGACGACACTCACTTGGAAGCCGCTATCTGTAGGTAATGGCAGATTCGTGCAAGCTATTCCCGCTGGGTCTACGATTCTCCAAAAACCTTCCAAGCTGCCATTGCTGAAGTCTGTTTCAAAGATCGTTGTTGGTCCGGTCGTAAGAGTCGTCTTGACTTCTTTTGACGTTTCGGCAATTGACGTACTGCTGGTAGAGGTGCCAAACGTTGTCGTCTGATTCACAGTGGCGGAAGGCAAGGTGCGCAAATAGTCTAGCCCAAGCGCTGATGCTCCGACGACTGCCGCAGTAGCACCGGTATACTTCAAGAATCGACGACGATCCACGGGGTTCCCAACATCTGCTATTTCCTAGATCGGCGTTTCTTCAAAACCAGGCCAGAAGCAGCGCCAGCAAGAATAACGACCACTAGTGATGCCGTTATCAGAAGCGGGTCTATCGTCTAGAGAGAAAAGCTAGGTTGCTGTGCGGTTGATGTTTCGAATATTGATGTTGCTCCCGGGGAACCAGTGGATATCGTAGTGTAGGACTTGCTTGTCTCAGTGGTCGATGTGACGGTGGTTGTCGACGGTTTGAAACCTGTCCAAGTGATCGACTCTTGGAGAACAATTTGTGTAAGCTCTGGCCATTGATCGACGTAGATGTCCCATCCCCCAGGCCCGCCCCAACCATTTGGTCCAAGGGGACCCCAGCACCAGAACATAGCCCCTGAGGCGCCGTTTGCAAGGGTCGTTTCAATGACCGTTTTGTACAGGTTGATACGAGTCTTGAGGGGATTTCCTCCTTCAGTCATAGCATCCCCACAGCGCGGAAGCGACCTCCAACCCCAGCTCAGCCGCTATCCTCGACGTCGAACGCGAAACACCATCCCCCAGCAGACTTAGAACCCTACCACGAATCGAATCCTCGGAAACCACCCATCACACCGGCCCATCTCCGAGGAAGCCCTCTTAAACCGCCAAACCAGCAAAAACCCCAACCACCAAAACCCGAACACACACCAGAAACCCGGCGGCCGCACCACATTCCAGCTCCGATTCTACCCCCTATTTATTCAGTAGACTTGAAGCCCGAACTAGACATCTACCGTTGCGAGAAACGGTACGAGAACGCCAAAAGGAACCTTGAGGCATCGACGGCCATCGACCTGGCAGACAAGACGGCAATTCTAGGCTTCGTACGACAGCTGCAACTGAACGGTCTCGACAAAGCAAGAGCCACCAAATACCTCATACATCTCACCGTCCTCGCAAGGAACAAGCCTATTCGCTTCGACCAGTGTACAAGGAAAGAGATCGAGGAGCTAGTAGATTGGATAAACACTCAACCCTACACCAACCACACAAAGCACGACTACCTAGTCATCTTGAAGAAGTTCTTCCAATGGTGATGGCGTCGCAATGGACCATGATGTCATGCTCCTCCCGTTCTTCAGGTGTGGCGTAGACCTTGTGCGGTTCGGAAGATGTCAACAGGCGAGCTGCCTCCTTGCCATCGATCTGGACCAGCAAGAATGACTCGCATGATGAGGATCGGCTCGAAAGCCTAAGAAGCTAGTGGTCCTTCTGACTTCAACTGTCCCCTGATCAGGATCGTGGGAGAGTGTGAAGAAGAAACCATTGAAGGGAATATTCCCCTTGATGCCGTTGGTCCTGAAGAAGAATCAAGAGCTGGATCTCGAAGGACTGAGGGAGAACATCGAAGCCTACAAAGAGGCCGGATTCGATGGTTACGTCGCGTTCGGATGTATGGGCGAGTTCTTTGCTACGAGTGAGGGAGAGTTTAACAAGATTGTTGATGTTGCCGTTGATGCAACCGAGAAGATGGCCTGCGTCTTCGGAACAACATGGCATAACGCAGATGAATGCTTGAGAAGAACCAAGTACGCTGAGGCTGCTGGTGCGGACGGGGTCATGATAGGGCCGCCCTATCTTATTCCGTGCACCGAAGAGGATGTCTTCGAGCATTACCGACTGGTGAATGACCAAGTAGATGATATCCAAGTGATGGCATACAACAATCCCTTCTCGTTCCGCTTCAATATGACGTCGAGGTTCTGGGACAGATTGATGACGTTGGACAGCATAAAGGCCGTGAAAGAATCAAACGGCGACGTATTTCATCGCATAGGTGTGACGAAACACATTGGTCACAGAATAAACGTGTTTTCTGGAGCGGAACCTTGGCTCCTACATGATGCTCTGCACGGAGCCAACAGTATAGTCTCGGTTTGCGGGCCAGGGGCGCCCAAAGCGGCCCTTGAGTACTACAAAGCATGCATGAATAGAGACCTTCGAGAGGCCGTTCCGCTCAATCATGCGTTTACAGATATGCTTAGCGACTGCAGTGACAACAATGAACACGCCTGGCTCAAGGCGTGCGCAGAACTAGGAGGACTTAAGGCGGGTCCACCAAGATCCCCCTACTTTCCGGTAAGCCGAGAGATACGCGAAAGACTAAGGAAGTTGATACGAGTAGTCAACACGGTCGCCGAGTCTGCCAGGCTTCGATAATGTAAAGAGGATTACGACAAATGGCATCCTATGTCCGCTTAAAGTGTAAGAAGTATGACGCAGATTACAATGAACGTTCTTCGCGCGCTTGTCCGAGTTGTGGCGGTGCGATCGAGATACAGTATGACTACGAGGCGATGTCCAAGGTCATTTCAAGAAAGACGCTTGCAAACAGGGAACCCGGCGTATGAAAGTAGGCTGAGCTTCTGTCTCTTCGGCACCTGCCGCGATCAGCTTGCCGTGCGCTGGCCAAAGACCCTCTCTGCGGCAGTGACCCCGTCTCCGAGGCTCACATTGTGTCCAGCTCTTGACAAGGCCATTTCCAAGTGCACGAGGGTTGGGAGCACGTACCTGCTGTCGGCCGTAGTTCCCATGTGGCCTATGCGGAACCATCCAGTGGCCGCTCTAACATCGCCTACGGGTGGGTTGCCCAACATTGTGTCGAATTCATCGTACATTGTCCGCCAGAACTTCTCGTAGTTCGCTCCACTAGGCCACCGAACCGCAGTCACGGTATTAGACGCGAACCTCTCATCCTCAGGCTCAGCAAGCGAACATTCTGTCGCACCTTAAGTATCTGTGGCTCTTATGGGAGGCCCGACCGGAACATGAACATGCCAGAATCTGTTCACGTGATCGATGCTCCATACTACGATATTGGCATTCGTCTGGGACTAGTCGCAAAGAAGGAGGTTGTGATTTTCGACACTGGAACAGGAACCACGTTTGAGGACGCGATCCTACCGTTCATGAAGCGCAGGAGCTTAGAGAAGATCCACAAGGCGATCAACCTTCATGGCCACCAAGAGCACATCGGAAGCAACGCGCAGCTCAAGGAGAACTACGGTACTGAGATCATGTGCCACAGAGGCGCAGCGAAGTACGTTGAGCAGGTGGATGCCGGGCTCCTCGCATTCTTTGCAAGGTATTTCAAGTATTTCTCCGCAGAGACGATTGAGGAAACCAGGAAGGGGTACTACTCTGAGGGAGGACTGGCATCACGACCAGACCGACTCCTGTCCGACGGAGACATCGTTCTTGTGGACGGAACGGAGCTCGAGATGATAGCTGCCCCAGGCCATGATGCCACGATGCTGTGCGCCCACGATAGGAACGACAAGGTTCTATTTTCAAGCGACGCGATTCAGGGATTGAGGGTAACGTCGAAGCAATTCCCATCACTGCCATTGTACGAGGACGTCAACGCCTACCTTGCATCGATGCATAGGCTCGCGAAAGTCGATTTCGAATATCTCGTCCCTGGGCATCCCTTCGCACCATACACTAAGCAGATACTCAATCGTCAAGAAGGTCTCGATCTGCTTGATCAGAGTGTGAAAGCAGTTGCGAGACTCGAAAAGATCGTACGAGAGTGCTATCGTCACTCACATGTGATTTCTGTTCTATCGTTCACCATAGGTTGTGTGCATGTAAGGAATCACTTTCTCTCCGAAGATCTTGAGGAACTTGTTCTCGTCGGGGCTAACGCTCTCAAAGTGTGCTTCGCCAATGCCAAGCTTGACGTACTTTTCGATCCCCTTGATAAGATCCTCAGCGCTCGTGACAATCTGCCATCCAGCTGTTGTGATGGCTTCCGTGCTCAAACGCTTCACGTAGTCTTCTATCTCCCGTGGATCGTAGATTGGGTACTTGAAGAGCGCCGGGAGCGCCCCGTAGCCTCTGATCTTGGTGGCTTCGAGCGCCTTATCGTAGTCCTCATCATATGAGACACCTATCTCGAAGATCATCTCGATCGATCTGGGATCTCTTCCAGCTGCCTTGGCGCCTCTCGCGATAGCAGGCAAAAGGACGTTCCTGTAATGTTCCGGGTCGGATGGAAGAGTGATGTGACCGTCAGCGTACTTTCCGCTGAGCTCTGCGACGGTGGGACCCCAAGATGCCAAGTAGAGAGGTATTGGCCGTTTGGGTTTGGTGTACAAGTTTGCCATCCTGAGCCGGTAGTATTTGCCCTTGAAGTTCACAAATTCACCAGCCCAGAGAAGCTTGATGACGCGAATCGATTCCTCAAGCATTTCGACTCTTTTGCGAAAACTGGGCCACTCGCAGCCGACAGGAATCTCATTCACCGCCTCGCCAGTGCCGAGCCCAAGAAAGACACGGTCCGGATACATGGCCCCTAAAGTCGCAAATGCTTGAGCCACAATAGCCGGATTATACCGCAGTATTGGAGCAGTAACACCTGTTCCGAGTCGGACGTTGCGGGTTCTCTCCCCTATGGCAGATAGGATAACCCATGGGAAACCGCAACTTGAACCCGTGTGAACGAATGGATGAAAATGATCCGAGATCCAGACATCATCGAACCCGACCTTCTCTGCAAGTACCGAGTATTCAACGATCCGGGTCGGCGAGAGTACCTCAGTCGAGGCATAGTATCCGACTTTCAACGTCATGAATCTCGACGTACGCGCAGATTAATAGAAAAGAATAGCGATACCAGTTGAGAGTTTCAGGATCGGTCCGGAATCTGCCCTCGAGGTATTCTCACGTGCTCGTTCGGTGAAGTAGTTCACTTTCGAATGCACATCTACCAACCCAGCGAAGCTTGGCGTTCACTATTTCCGCATGGATACAGGGAAACTTACATACAGTCGCATGTCGATGCTGCAAGCCCTGGCGACCTATACAACCTACGACAAAGGAAACCCAAATCGCATTGGCGTCTTCGATGCAGATTTCCAAATGAGGTCAAAAACTGTCGGTAGGGGGGTTGTGTGGCTTGATGGTGTACGCAGACGGGGCTAGCTTGCGTGCTCCCTGTCGCGCACGATCTTGGTGAGCTGAGCCAGGACATCCTTTGATAGCGGTTCAGGTCGATGCTCTTTCAGTATGCTCAAAGCCTTCTCTCTTGCTCTCTTGGCCAAATCCTTCGCACCATGTTCAGTCCAGGTTTCGAATCGACTTCGATCCATGAGTCTTGGCATCCAGTGTTCATCCAAATGCTTGAGCGTGTGCTTTTGTCCCAAGTATTGACCTCCCGGCCCCACTTGGTGAATAATGTGCGTCGCAAGAGTTTCATCGTCTACCGATGCGCCTCTCGCGATTCTGAAGCACATGTCCGCAATCTCATCAACGATGACGACCATCTCAAGACTAGCGGTCATCCCCCCTTCTATGTAGCCCGCGTCGTGGACCAGATTGGTTCCGGAAAGCGTCGCCATAAGGGCGCTCATTGTTGCTTCTGCCACGGCTTGGCCGTCCACAGCCTTCGAGTCTGAGGTCCCGCCAGTTCCGAAGAAGGGCAGTTGATAGTAGCGTGTGAGCTGTGCCGCCATGGCGTTCATAATGGCAAACTCCGGTGATCCGTATGCCATAACACCCGTTCGCATGTCCATGATCGAAGATATGACACCCTCAATGAAAGGGCTGCCCTTTCGCACCGACTGCGTGACAACAAGACCCGTCAGGGATTCGGCATTTGATTGTGCCAAAGTTCCTGCCAACGTTATGGGACCTGAGCTACCTGATTGAGCGCATGGGCCGTACACGACAGGAATTCCTTCATTTGCACATTCCATAATGTTCTCAAGTCCGAAGTAGTGCCAAAGAGGAGAAACCGGTTCACCGTACAGCGCGAAAAGTGATCTCTTTCTGAGCTCTTCTATTCCACCAGAAACGGCGGATGCCATCCTGATGAAATCTCTCGCAGCTTGAGGACTGTACGCTATCGCGACTATGGGCTTCTCAGTGTTGGCCAGGACCGCCTCAAATTCATGCAAATCCTGAGCTGGTCCAATGTGATCCATTGCAAGGCAAAACTGCTCGGCGAATTTTATGTTAGGCAGGGCGTCTCCGACTATGGCGGCCTTCGCGATGTACTCTTTTGCTCCCGCCACCCTCTCTCCAGTTTGCGGATCTATCACGTTAGGAGTGGTTGATCCTAAGCCGAAGTTTACTCTCCCGTTCTCAAGTCTTATGTCATGTTTCGGGTTTCTTCCGCAGAGCATCACCCTATGAGGGGCATTTCTGATAGATTCTTCAACGAGATAGCTCGGAATCAGCACCAGCTTCCTCTTCTGGTCAACTGTGCAACCCACGTTCTTCAGTAACTCTCGAGCCTTCTCGCTCTCCACAACGACACCAGTTCTCTCAAGAATTTCCAGGGTCGCCAAATGTATGGCATAGATTTCATCTTCACTGAGAATTTTGAGACTCGTTTTCATCCTGCCATTTTCCCCGACGTTTGCTTCTTCGATCGGTCTCTATTTAACGGTTGCCAGCGGGTGTGGAACGACTTCAAAATCGAATTCAAAATCGGTCTCAGCACTAGCGATCGAGGCAATCTTGCATAAATGATATGAATCCGAAGACCTATTCTTGACAGCGAGCGCGGACCTATGTCGTCCCAAGAAAGGATTCTCGAGGAACTCGCTTCTTCTGTTGTGGAGTTCGACGATGAGAAAGCTGTCGCGGCTGCCAGGAGGGCTATCGAAGGAGGGGTGGACCCCGTGAACGCCATCGAGAAAGGACTTGCGGCAGGTTTGAGAGAAGTCGGGAAGCGCTTTGACAGGGGAGATCTCTTTCTGGCACACATGGTCATGGCGGCCGGGGTCTTCCAAGCAGGTCTCAAGATACTCGAACCCACGCTGAGGAAGAGTGGAAGAGAGCTGAAGCGATCGGGAAAGGTAGTCTTGGGAACGGTCCAAGGCGATATTCATGATATCGGAAAGAACATTGTGGGTGCGCTTCTGTCAGCCGGTGGATTCGAAGTTATCGATCTCGGAAAGGACGTGGCACCTGATGTGTTTGTTCACAAAACGAAAGATGTGAGTGCGGACATTGTCGGAATGTCTGCCTTGTTGACCACAACCATACCGGTGCAAAAGACCGTCATAGACATTCTGAGAAGAGAAGGCCTGAAGTGCAAGACCATGATTGGTGGGGCCGCGGTTTCGGACCAATGGGCAACACAGATAGGGGCGGATGCACGGGGGATTGATGCAGCTGACGCAGTCAAAAAGGCAAGAGTCCTGGTCGGCCTAACGGCGTGAGCCTGCTTGAAAACAGCCTTTCTTGTAGCTGGTTTCACGAATAGGACTGAGATGTCAAGCGCGTCCACCTTGACCTGAGTAATGCATTCTTGGCCTCTCCTGCAATGTCTGAGTCCCAGTTGCACATCTTCTGGCATGGGCTTCTCAGAGAATCTCGTCGCGGTCTTAGCGGGTCGCGTCTCTAGTGTTCCTCTTGCGAGCCTTCACGTATGTTCCCTCACAGGTTTCTATCAGGCCAGTTGGCCTTGTGCTTCGTGCTTCCTTGGATCTATCGAGCGCTTACGCTACCTTCGTTCAATGGCAAGAAAGGATCGGAAAAAAAATCCAAAAACGGGTCTAGCTTGCCTTAACCAGCTCTCCTTCAGCATCATTCACAATCTGTCTGAGCTTCGATTGCACGTCTTTTGACAACGGTTCCGGGAAATGTTCCCGGAGAAGGTCTTTGCATTTGGCCCGAGCTACATCTCTGATGTCTCTTCTGCCGGCCTTTAGCCACGCTACCTCGGACGCCCTGTCGAAGAGTGTAGGAATGTAAAGTTCTTTCCTCACATGTTCGAGAGTGTGTTTCTGCGACATGTAGTGGCCTCCTGGGCCAACGTTCTTTATGACATCGACTGCCATAGTCTCGTCATCCACCTCAACCCCTCGAACTATCCTGAGTATCATTCCCGCGATCTCGTTGCATATCACGACCATCTCCATTGAGCCTATGCTTCCACCAGCCAAGTATCCGCAATCATGAATAAGGTTCACACCGGAGAGGGCAGCGGCCATTCCATTCATCATAACCTCCGCTCCCGCCTGAGCATCGGGCAGCTTCGAGTCGGAGCATCCACCAAAACCATACGTCGGCAAATCATAGTATCGACCCATCGCAACGTTGAAGACACTTGTGCCCAGCGCGAATTCTGGAGCCCCGTAAGCAAACCGACTCGTCCTCGGGTCCATGACACCAACCCAACCGGTGTAGATCACAGGCGTGTGAGGGTTCACGAGTTGACACAGAGTCAGTGCAGCCAAGTTCTCAGCGTTGCTTTGAACTGCAGTGCCAGCCAGAGTCATGGGTCCTGACGCTCCGCACATTGGCATAGGCCCATTCGTCACCGGAATACCGGCTCTCGCAAACTCGATCATGTTCTCATTGACATCAGAAAACGAAAGCGGCGACACGGTTTCAGTATAGAGGGTGAGTATCGGTCTTCTCCTGAGTTCATCCGGACCGCCCGCGATTACACTTGCCATCTCCAGAACCTTTTTCGCCGCAAACGCTCCAGGGCAAGAGTACAGAATCGGTTTCTCGGTATTGTTGAAGAGTGATTCGAATTCGTGAAGATATTCGACTTGGTATGGTACGTCGAAAGCGCCCGCAATCGTCATGAGGAACTTCATGTTTGGCAGGGCGTCTCCTAGTCTCGTTGCTTCATCCATGTCTTTCTTGGTGGGGCGTCTCATCTCTCCGGTGTCAATGTCCCTGATGTAGGGGACAGGAGTCCCTCCCATGCCGAAGTAGACTCGGCTATCCTCCAACAGGATGTCGTGTTTCGGGTTCCTGCCGCAGAAGACGATCTCACTGGGAGCTTTTTTCAGAGATTCCTTAACGAGATGTTGAGGGATCCTTATGCGTTTCCCCTTGAAGTCGACAGAGGCACCTGCTTCGCTAAAGATCTCCATTATCTTTTTCGACGGACAATCCATTCCGACCGATTCCAATACTTCGAGTGACGAGACGTGAATATCTCGAGCTTGATCTCTTGTGACGAATCTCAGATGTCCGCTCTTGATGCCCCTCTGGACCATTGTGCTCACCTAGACCTCTATGCCCAGTAACCTCTTCGCCACTCTGGTGGCTTCCACGGCGTCCTCAGCGTAGCCGTCGCCTCCGATCTCTTTCGTCCATTCCTGCGTAACAGGAGCGCCGCCGAACATCAATTTCACCTTGTCCCTGAACCCGGCCGCAACTACCCCCTTCACAATATCCCTCTGCATGGGTAGAGATGTGCTGAGCAACGCAGAGGCTCCAACAATGTTCGCGTTCTCTTCCTTTGCTTTGTTAACGAATTGCTCTGTTGCGACATCCTTGCCGAGGTCGTAGATCTCGAACCCTCCGGCGAACAGCATTGCGCCGACAATGTTCTTTCCAATATCGTGAATATCTCCCGCCACTGTACCTAACACGATCTTGCCGAGGGTTTTCCTCTGGGCTTTCCTTCTCAGGATCTCAGGCTGGAGCATATCCTTGATGACTCTTTGAACCGATTCTGCTGCAGCAACGAGGTGCATAAGGAAGAATTCGCCATCCTCATACTTCTTTCCCACAATTCTCAAAGCCTTTGTGAGTCCCTGCTCAATGATATCCACGGGATCCTCGCCAGCGTCCAAGGCCTTTCTCGTGGCATCAGTGACTTTCTGTGAATCAAAGCTTAGAACCGCGTTAACGAGATCTTCGTATGTCGCTTCACGTTGCAAGCGCATCATCCAAGCGAGCATGGAGTGCTCCTTAGTCTTAACACTTCTGTCAGAAGAGCTCGAAGCGCGGAGCCCATGATAATGATTAAGAACCATTACGCTAAGACTTGACGGGACTATCCATGTTCGAAAGAGAGAACCAAGTCTTCCAGATCGGCAGTGTGAAGATAGGCGGCAAGTCTGGCCAGTTGCCGACTGTCATGATCGGTTCGATTTTCTACAACAAGCATCATATTGTGAAGGACGAGCTAAAGGGAGAATTCGATCGCGAGGAAGCTGAGAGACTCATCAAGAGGCAGGAGGAATACTCTGACAAGACAGGCAACCGACACATGCTCGATGTAGTGGGAGCCACAACTGAGGCGCTCAGTCGCTTTCTAGATTTCGTATCAGGCGTTACCCAAGCACCGATCCTGCTTGACGGAGTGTCCGCAGCGGTCAGGATCGCAGTGCTGGACCACATAAAGGACTCCGGATTGAAGGATCGTATCGTGTACAATTCTCTCTCGCCAGAATATGAGGCAGTGGAACTCGAAAAAATAAGGGAAGTCGGAATAAAGAGCGCTATCCTGCTCGCTTTCAACACCAGAGAGTTCACTTCCCAAGGGAGAGTCAAGGCGATCAGAGACCTCTTGCCCATAGCAAGCAAGGCAGGGATAGAGAAACCTCTGATAGACACCGCGGTCATCGACATACCAAGCCTAGGGATGGCTTGCCGCGCAATTCACGAGCTGAAGAGGGAATTCGGGCTACCCGTAGGCTCAGGCGCTCACAACGCCATCGGAACGTGGAGAGGCCTCAAAAAGAAGATGGGTGCGCAGGCAACGGCTTCCAGTATGGCAGCTGCATGCGCAATAACGATTGCCGCCGGCGCTAACTTTGTCCTGTATGGTCCCATAGAATCCGCGGACCAGATGTTTCCGGCAGTCGCGATGGTTGACGCCGCCTATGCTCAGTTGGCAATGGAAGATGGCACCATGCCAGATCCGAAGCATCCGATCTTCCGGATAGCCTAGTTCTGCCGAGTGTGGGCACGGGATTGAAGGGGCTGTCAAAGACGGAAATGGACCGTGAGCTACACCGAAAAGCGACCATCGTAAACGGTACTGTCGGTACTGTTCGATCTCACAATGTCGGGTTTGGAAACATACAAGATGATTCCCAGGTTCCGTGACTACCTTCTCCTCCTGAAACAAGGAGGAGTAACGGCGGTCAACTTCACGACTGCCATAAACGAGAACTGCGGGGCCGCGTGCAGGAAGATCGCTCAGGTACTCAGAACCATCAGCGAGCTCCAAGAGGGAAGAGTTATTCAGATACGCGAGGCAGAAGACATTAGGAGAGCAAAACGTGAGGAGCTCGTCGGGCTCATTCTTGGATTTCAGAATGTGATGCCCATTGAAGACAACTTTGACCTACTTTGGCTATATGATGCGCTCGGCGTGAAGATCATTCAGCTCGCCTACAACACCAGAAGCTTGGCAGGTGACGGGTGCTTTGAAAGAACAAATGCCGGCCTCAGCGAGTTCGGCATGGAACTGGTCAGGAAGATGAATCGTCTTGGCATTCTGATCGATGTGTCTCATTGTGGCTATCGAACGACCATCGATATCCTAGAGAAGTCAAACGACCCCGTCGCCATTACGCATTCCTCTGCTCGTCACCTTAATCCTTTGACCTATCAGAGATCGAAAACTGATGAGCAGATAAAGGCACTGGCGGAAAATGGAGGGGTGATGGGCATTATAGCTGAGTCAACTTTTCTTGCTTCAAGTGGATACGAGGGCGCGACCATTGACGAGTGCCTGGCCCATGTCAGGTATGTAACTAATCTCGTGGGGGTTGACCATGTAGGTATTGGCTCCGACATAATTGAGTTCATGGATGAAAAGTATCTGACCAGCCTTAGATCACGAGGACTTTCTCATTCTAGCAAGCCCTTCGACGTATACCTAGAGGCCGAATACCTCTCCAAGACACGTGCAGAAACGATCTACGCATCAACATTCAATACGTTAGCCAAAAGCCAGAACATCACCATGGGACTCGTCGCTTCAGGATTCTCTGATGATGAGATTCTAGAGATTCTCGGCGGAAACTTTCTCCGCCTGTTCTCACGAGTTTGGAAGAAGCGTTCACAGCTGCGGAGTTCGGAAGACCCGAGAGGCGCGCTACACTTTGCAAACGAATCTGCATAGCACTCCCTGATTGGTTCGTCATACCTTACGATGGCGTCCGCCACGGGAGAGGATTCATCTAGCGACCGATGGACCATCCTTGGACATCTTGGCTCCCCTTTTGCTGTTGACACTGTCCCTCATCTCTGCGATTATGCCCTAGAAGCTTGCGAGTTGATCGTCTGAGGCGAACCTCTCCACGTCGTCCATGAAGGAAAAGATCACCGAAGTCAAGTGGAAGTCTGCTCCCGGAATCGTCATGATCAGTCTGTCATTGCTTGCCTTGGCAGCCTTCCTTATCGGATCATTCAGTGGGTAGCGATGAGCTTCAAGGAATTCAAGCCTCTCCATTATGGTCTTCAGTACCAGGTCTCTGTTCCCCTCGAAACGTTGTGAGTGGATATTGTGTCTCCTCTTGGCTGAGAACTTTGTCGTTCGGAAGTGACTCGCGTAGCCTTCGTGTTTCAGGTAGCTCGCAATGCTATTCCTGAACTTCTGACCTCTGGGTCTAGCCTCACCTCTGGACGACGAGGTCTCTAGCGACCTCAATGGGTGAGGTATGGGACCAACAACAGCAAGATCACCAGAACAAGTAGCACTACAATAAGTGGAAGGAAAGATGTCTCAAGGGCGGCAATGGTGATTGCCAGGTAGTCTCTCCAGTCCAGTTTTACCGGTCGATCCCGTGCGTCTTCATCTTTGTCGCTCAATGTGACCTTCCCACTAGAGTCTGTCTTTTTTCGACACGATCGGTGACTCGCTGAATTCACTCGCGTTTTGCGGGTTGCTGCGTGACTCTAAGAAGCTTCTAGGCATGTGCATGTCCCCTCGCTGGACCCGACGCATCTCTTCTGAGGCATCAAGTTGATTTTTAACTCGAGACATGTCAAGATTCTTGACGAACGAGATCAATGTACTCTCTGACACGAGAAACTGGAGTCCTCGGAGTCACGGGACTACCCAATGACATTACGAATCTGCCATGCCTGCTACCAATATCGATCTGCCTCAGGACCTCCTTCCTCATCTCTCCTTGTGTACCGTCTTGGAGGATCCCGACAGCATCCAGATTGCCAAAGAGGCAGGCTCTGCCTGCTACAATCTCGTCAACCCTAGCTATGTCGATCTCAAAGCCTTTCTTGCCTTCCTCAAGAGAAATGCAATCCGGATTCGCCTGGATCGCCAGCTCTAGCCGATCAGCCACGTTGCCGCAAGGATAGTAGATGCTCTTCATGCCTAATCGTCGAATCTCTGAGATCAATTCCTTATCATAGGGCAACACAAACTCCCTGAACTTGTCCAGAGAGATCTCATTTGCTGAGGAGAGAGATTCCTCAAGCCAAATCCCATCGACGCCGACATCAGCGTACGCGTTGAGTTCCTCGCCTGCGCTTGCCATAAGCCTTTCAAGCAGATGTTCGACCAATCTCGGTCGTCTGAGAAGGTTCGTCATCATTCCTTTGAAACCGAAGTAGTGACAGAGAGCTCTCCAGTACGGAGTTCCCATAATAGCGCAAAGGAATCTATGAGATCCATACCTTTCCGCCACCATCTTGGCATGGTCCAACCTTCCGCTCCGGATCAGAGCCTGTTTGTCCACTACATCCACGTATTTGTCAACATCGTCTACCGATTGAACCAGCGGTTCCCGTCCTACTGGGATGTGCGTCCCTCCGATCGGGGGCCTACGCAGTTCCTCCTTCTTCATGCTGTGGATGTCAACTAGGAATACAGAGCCTTCATTGGCCTCAACCATGTGTCTCGCTCTCCAGTCCTTCGGTGGGCACATTCCGCACTCTATCCAGTCCATGTCCACCCTCCTCAGAAGGTCCTCCTCGACCTTCAACCAAGCAGAGAGATCCGGACTGTTGAATGTCCACCAAGGTTGGTCGGTTGTTTTTTCCCAGTGATCTCGCAGAAAGATGTCAACGTACGGTATTACAACTGGGAGATCGCCACCGAGTCCGACGGTCATGGCGGTCAGCATCTTTTCCTTGCTATTCATTGCGGGGTCACGACACAAGGCAGACTGCTGCAACAGTTCAGATGAGGTTTTGGAGGTTTTAAGTTTTCCTCGAAGAATGTAGCTAATCATAGATACTATCTCGTCGCAGATGGTTATCAGCTCTAAAGAGCCTGTGAGATTCAATGATGAAATCGAGGCAGTTCATCTACGAGGATGCAAAGCCTGAAATCTCTAACGAGTAATAATAGGCTAAGCATTTAACTGGCAGATGGGCGTGAGGCTCGTTTGAAAAAGTTCTCTTCATTGTCTGTTCGTGGTTCTGCGTTCGCTTTGGGCTCTACATTGCTCAAGATAGGTGTGAGGCTTCTTGGTACGACTGACTTGAGTCGGATTCAGTATCTTTGCTGCGAATAATGAAGAAAGCTGTGGATAAGTATGGTGACCGTCGATTTCGTGAAGGGGCACATGGGTGGAGATGAGGTCATACTCCTAGATGGAACGCAGATTCCGGAGCGATACCGGGCCGGCTTGATCCGATCCGTTCTGATGACCCCAAGCATAAGAGGGCGAGAAGTTGGCCTACTTCACCCTCCGAGAAAAAAAGGAGACATTCGTGTCAAGATCCATGAGTTGTCAAGCAAAGGCGCCATCCCAATGTGTGGCGGGCTTACTCAGGTCCTAGGCAAAGCTCTTGTTGAGACCAATCTCGCCAAAAGATTCGCGATCAGACTCAGGAGGCGGCAAGCCCTGGTGAAGTTGGAAACTGATTCGGGGCTCATCCCTATCCATATTTCGATTCGCGGACGACGCGCGGTGAGCGTCTCTACTGAGATGGACTCGTACGTGGAACAGTGTTATCGATGGGGAACGGAAGACTCCAATATTGGAGGAGTCCCAGTCGAGCGCGTCGGACAGTTCTACTTCATGGATCTCAGCGATCTGGAAAAGAAGTATCCCGGCGTTGACTTCACGCAAAACAATCGCGAGTGTTTGAAAGTGATCGACGAGATGCGCAGGGTAAGTGATCTTGAGAAGATGTACGGGGTAGTCAAGAGAGCCGGGAAACCGGGGCACTTGGACGCAGCATTTCGATTTGTCCCTCCTGACCCGCTTGCTTTGGAGGGAGAGGAGTTTGCGTGCGGCACAGGCTCAACAACGGCGGCAATATACGAGCAGTTGCACAATAGACTCCCGGTTGATGCTCGAGGTCACGGGCATCTCTCTCTGAAGCTCTTCAGCACGGGCATGCTGCCGGTGGACCAACGGACCGAAGTGGATCTTGAGGTCCGAAACGGTCGCGTTGCCAAGGCATCCTTTAGCCACAACTACGTAAGGCTCATCGCTCAGGGGAAACTTCACATTTAGTTTTCGCGTCAGGATTCCTAACGAATGAGGTTCATGCATTGTCTGACACGAGAGACCGGTGTGATACCGCTCAGAATCCCTTCCTCACTGTTCATTGTCAGCTCACAGCATACATGAGATAGGATGACTCTTCCTTTCTGTTTCTCGACGCCGGGCTGGCTCTGCGAATTCATTAATGGTTGGTTTCACGATCTCGATAAGCACACCAGTCGCAATTTTGACACTCTTTGTGTGAGATCCAGGATTGAAAAACAGATGCTCATACCCGAGAAGTTTATTGTCGAAATAGGTTTCCAGGCCTATCAGATTTCCAAATGGATGCACGCAACCTACCGAGCATCCCGCAATTCTTTCAGCCTCCTCAACTGGCGCGAGAGAAACAGACTTCGTGCCTACAACCCTTGCCAGCCTGCCGTAGTCTATTCTCATCTTTCCGGGTAGCACGACGAGGAAACATCCGCTGTCGGCTCCCTTCATTATCATGGATTTGGCTATGAGATTCTGATCAGTTGCAAGAAATTCGGCCGCCTGAGGGCACGTGTAAACCGGCTCGTGCTCAAAAAGCTGATACTTGACTCCAGCGGCATTCAAGAGATCTAGTATCCTGTTCTCTATCTCACTCATATCTTTCCCGGCTTTGTGAACGTACCCCATCGATTATGACCGCACGTCTTCTGGGCACTAGCGAGTCGACTTCATCCTCAGACAATGGTTCTTCGGAGTCCCTTACGGCACGTCCGCGTATTTAGGTAGAACTGCGCCCTGATGGATCGAGTAGGTCGCTAGAATGCTGTACTTCATGAATTCTACAGAATAGGATAAGGCGTTTCGATGACATGATCTCGTTCTGAGAGACTGCGACTTGTGGCCCTTCTTCTAGAGTGCGGAGTGAGTGCAGTTGCCATTTCGGCTTCAATCTTACGAGTGCTGTCGCTTCAATGATGGATGAGTCGTTAGACGAGCAACAGCAAAGCGACGACGGCGAGTATGACTAGCACGAATGGGAGGAGGGATGTTTCAAGGGTGGCAATCGTGAATGCTAGGTAGTCCTTCCATTCGAATTTCACGTGCCGTTTCCGCGCTCGTGCTTCCTTGTCTTTCTTGCTAACTAGGATTCCTTCAAACTACCTGTCTTTTTTCGATGCGATGCATTACTTGTCAAAGCAACTCACGTTCCCTTTCTCACAGGTCATTGAGCGTCAGCCTGGGAGACAATACACATAATAACGCTTCCTTGACGAAGAAATAGACTGGGCGTGGCTTTCATGCACAAGGACATCGCCAATATCCTAGACATAATCGACCCGCAGAAGATAGCGGATCTGACCCTGGAACTCGTCAAGATTCCGAGTCCCACTGGTCAGGAGCTCGAAGCGGCCCAATTCTATGCCTCCCAACTTGAGAAGATAGGACTGGAGGTTCGTCTTGACTACGTCGAGGGAAACCGACCAAACGTTATTACAACCTTGCGAGGAAAAGGTGGAGGAAAGAATCTGATTCTTGCGGGTCATTTGGATACAATTCCTCAGGAGAAGTGCGTTTCGCCAAGGAGCGAGCCGGGCAGAGTCTACGGCCGCGGCGCGTGTGACATGAAGGGAAGCCTTGCGGCAATGGTCGAGACCGCAAGGGTTCTTGTCGCCTCGAACGTGCCGCTGAGAGGTGACGTGATTCTTATCGGATGGGTTGATCACGAGGCGCCTACTGGGAGGGGTTTGGGTCCAAGAGCCGTTGCAAAATCGATTAGGGAAGGCAAGATCAGGGCTAATGGGGCTGTGATTACCGAGGGGCCTCTCGAAAGCGTTGGAATCGCACAGGGAGGGATGGCGATCTTCACGATCACTACCTCAAGCCCCAAAGGAACACTTCACACGACAACAGTACCTCTGAGGTCCAACCCCATCCTATGGATGTCTGAAGCAATCCGCGAGATACGTGCCTTTGATGAAGAGCTAGCCTCAAAGCCTTGGAATCCTCTGATCCCGCAACGGCCTTCAGCCCAGCTCGGCATTATGAGCGGAGGCGATTTCTTTAACAGGCTACCTTCTGAGTGCCGGCTGACCGGAACGATCAGATGGGACCCCGGTGAAGATGCGCATATAGTCGAAACGAGACTACAGAGCAGACTGAGCAGACTGGAGAATAGACTGTGGCACTCTTTGGATGAGAATGCGAAATTCAAACTCGAGATGGATTTGGTCAGAGATTCCTACGAGATTCCAGAGGATTCGGAGATAGTAAGATCAACTCAAGCGGCGATCAAAGAAGCAAGGGGCAAGGATGTGGGTGTTTCAGGGATACGCGGAGTGGGTGATCCTCCGATCTTGAACGGTGAAGCGGGAGTCCCAACAGTGTTCTATGGGCCGTTCGATTTCGCGAAAATGACAGCGCACTCTGACAATGAATGGATTTCCGTCGAGGATCTGGCGATCAGCTCAAAAGTATACCTTTCACTCGCACTCAGATACTGCGCCTAGGTGGGAATCTCTCTCAGCACGCCAAGACTCGCATCGGTACCTCTGCTCAGTATCCACAAATAGAATTGATATTCACGGCCTAGTCGAAATGAATTGAATTTGCAAGATCGAGATATGGCCGCGGTTTGGAACGAGTGGTCTGCCAGTTTGCCAGAATCACCATCGGAGAGCCAGATGTTCAGATCGAGTTGGCAATCTTTAGCTATGCGCACTCTGATACTTGAGAACGAGCTCCTTCGAGTGGTGAGTCTGCTCGACAAGGGTTCCGACATTATGGAGATGATGCATAAGCCCTCAGGAATTGACGTGATGTGGCACTCTCCAATCGGCTATAGGAATCCGAAGAATCTCACAGCAAGCTCAGCTCTTTCATCTGGAAGCTTTCTAGACCTCTACGGAGGAGGGTGGCAAGATATCCTACCAATGGCCGGAGGGACCGTCAGACATAGAGGCGGAGAATGGGGAGTCCACGGCGAAACGCCGCTTCTTGAGTGGAGCTGCGAAATAGAGAACGAGGGACGTCGAGAAATTTCGGCGCACCTCTGGGTGCTGGGTCACCGATACCCCTACCGCCTTGACAAGTGCATAAGACTCAGGGAAGGGACAGGCACACTTGAGATCGAGGAAAAACTCACCAATACAAGCTCGCAGACGCTAGAATTCTCGTGGCTTCAACATCCGGCTTTTGGGCGGCCGCTGGAATCTGCGCTTACCCCAGGCCTTTCTCGGCTGAGGGATTGGATTGTTCAGTCCAGCTTGGTTGAGGATCTTGTGGATGGTTGTGTGGCCGACTCTGCTTTGTTTGTTGCAGTTGCGTAGATAGCCTTCGATGCGGCATGGCCCCCAACTTCTTGCCCTTCTGAGTTGGAGTATGAGGTCCACGGTGGCCTGTGAGGTTCGATGTATTGTGTGGGGTCTGTGGGATTCGACGTGTAGACCCGCCCACCCGTTTTTCCTGTAGACGCGCCACCAACGGTAGACTGTTCTCTCATCGATTCGTAGGGCTGTTGCGATCTCTGTACTTCTCCAACGCTCAAGCTTTCTGTTGATGATCCATCTCCTTCTTGGAGTTCTATATCCACCGTCGTCTCGCCGCCTTCGATTCAACTCTAAACATTCTTATCACTGACACATCAGGGTGCATAGGTCAAAAAGAAATCTAAAGGAAAAGCAATAAGACTAGAAGAAAACGTTGAATCCGATGAAGAGACTCCCCAGGCAGACAGAGTCACACGTGGCACAGCCCGAGTTGCACGTCCCATTGACACGTCGAGAATCGGACTTCCACGTCCACACGAATCGGGAATGCTTTGAAACACATAACATTAAGGGGGAGAGATACCAAATGGACTAGAACGAAAGGCCTGAACAAACCGGCAATGTAACGCAGCACTACCAAGGCAAGTCTTATTTGAGAGCTAGATGCTTACTCGGTTCTGCGGAATCGTGAGCCCTACCATGACCCTGCAGGCCACTATCAGGCACCGTCATGATCAGGCAGAGATTGGATAGCTCCGACGTCACAGACTGCGTCCTTGTACGCGTTTTTGTGATTGGAGCCGCCTGGTTGCGCATGCATATTGCTCTCACATGGGCGGATAGGGTGTGTGCGCATCGTTACGCTTAACTCACAATGGAGGTCTATGGATGTAACGAATTTCTCATAGGTGTGTGTGACTCTATGAAAGATGTTTTTTAGTGTGTCTTGGCTGGTTAGTCCGTCGAGACCCTGGTCTATGCGACCGAGTGTGTGACTGGGCTGAATCCTGAGCTGCTAAAGAACTGGGCTCCGGCGCCCGGATGAGTGAGTGCAGCCTGATGCCAGCCCGGAGATGAAAGGGAAAGATGAGATTCGTAAGGGTAGATGCAGGTAAGCGGAGCTGCAAAAACTTAACTCAATCGCTGACTAAAGAGAGAACGGCTTGCTTGGCAGGACCCAGCATCTCAGCCCTGTCTTTGATTTCCTGTGTCGAGTAGCTTCCGTCGAATTGAATCATGAAGTCAACCGGCTTTTCAAAAAACGGAGAAACGCATAGCCGTAGACGCCACAGGCTTCAGCCCCAAAGCATACTACTCATGGCGGAGAAACGAGTCTAGGAGGGAATACATCAAGCTCCACGCAGCAGTGGGCGTACTCTACAAGGCTGTTCCAAGCATGGAGGTCACCACAGGCACGGTCGGCGACACAACACAGCTCGGCGCCCTACTCGAAAGCCTAGATGACATAGAATCCGTCTCAGGCGACACAGGATACCTCTCCCGCAGAAACTGCGAGCTAATCGAAGCGAAAGGAGCCACACCATACCTCGAACCAAGAAGACACAGCCCAGAAAAGATCACCGGCCCACCCGCATGGAGACGTATGATACAATCATATCGAAGAAACAGACCCGGATGGATGAAACATTACCACACACGATCCATGGCTGAAACCGCCTTCTCAGCAATCAAACGAACCCTAGGCCACCGACTCACCTCCACCAGAAGAGACCACCAGAAACTAGAACTCATGATCAAAGTAATCGTCTACAACATCACAGTCCAAATCAAAAGCACGCAAAGAGGAGTTTAGAGACGGAGCCCTAATTAGGTTAAAGATGAGCATTTCTTGACATAATGCACCTGCTCAGACCCATTTCGCGGCGCTAGATGCGTAACCTTGACGTCTGAGAGTTATGGTCTGGATCTCTTGTCGGCTTGTTTGAGGATGTTCGCGATCTCTTCTTGCGTCTCACGTGGGAGCGGTGGGGGATGACGCTCTTCTAGGATTCGCCTGGCCTTCTCTCTGGCTACGTCAGCAAGGGTCTTGCTTACGCTCTTCTTCCATGTCCTCGCCGGCTCTCTGTCCAAAAGTTCTGAGACCCAGAACTCGCCTTTCTGGAGGAACCTGCGGGTGTGTTCCTGAGATAGGAAGTGTCCCCCCGGTCCGACCTTGCTGATGAGGTCTACGGCAATGGTCTCGTCGTCAACTTGTACTCCTCGAAGGATGCGCTTTACGTAGCTTGCTATCTCGTCAGCGACGACAGCCATCTCTAGGGAGCCGGCAGACCCGCTGCCTATCTTCCCGAGGCACTCAATCACGTCTACGCCTGCTAGGGCCCCCATCATAGCCGTACCCATCGCCTCCAGGCCAGCCTGAGCGTCAGTACACTTGGCATCGGTACTTCCCCCGACAGTGAACGTTGGCACCCCGTAGAACTCAGCCATTTGACTCTGGAGCACACAGCTGATCCCGCGTTCGGGATGCCCGTAGAGGACCGTTCCTGTTCTGAGATCCATGTTACTTGATTCTGCGCAGTACATTATCGGGGTTCCAGGGTTGACGAGCTCGGCTAGGGTTGCTGCGCAGAGGAATTCTGCGTTGCCTAGGGTGATGGCTCCGGCCTGTGTTATTGGAGTAGCTGCTCCCACCATCATGCCTGAGCCGCAGATTACTGGAACGTTCGCTTTCGCGAACTCGATGATGTTCTCATGCTGGATATCCATGCCGAGCGGGGTTATGAAGGAGCTCTCTATCGTGATGATGTGCTTCTTTTTCAACTCCTCGTAGCCGCCAACAATGGCGGCAGCCATAGCGAGGGTGTGTTTCGCGCCTTCTGCCCCTGCAGCAGAGTAGGCCATAGGCTTCTCGGTGTTGTTGAAGATCGTCGCCAGTTCGTGCAGCCAACTTACTTCGGGGGGGACGTCTGAGGCGCTGGCCAACGCCATGACAACATCTATGTTGGGTAGAGCATCGCCCAGTCTAGCCGCCATCGCGACATGCTCCCTCGTGGGCCGGATCCACTCCCCAGTCTCCAAGTCTGCCATGTATGGGTCTGGGGTTCCTCCGAGCGCGTAGTAGACGCGTTTTCCTTCGAGTAGGATGTCGAACTTGGGATTCCTCCCGGACAGTACAATCTTGGAGGGTGCTTTTCGCACCGCCTCCTTAACCAGGTGTTCTGGAATCTTGACTGCGGGAGCCAATGACATACCGGACAGTTAGTTGAGGTATACTTGGGCTGGGGTTTTGTAGTTAAGGCTTCTGTGAGGTTTGTTGTAGTAGTCTCTGAATTGGTTCAGGTCGTTGAATCGTGGATAGTAGAGTTCGAATGTTTGCCAGAAGCGTTCGATCTTGCCTTGAGTGGTGGGTTTTCCAATGGAACCCGTGATGTGTTCTATGCCATGTGCTTCTAGGTATAGGGTGAACCTGCTCTTGCCGTTGTTGCTGTAGTATTGGGGTCCGTGGTCGCTGAGCACCTGGCTGGGTGGTCTTCCGTGGCTTAATGCGTCGTCTGTGAGGTTGAGGAGGTTTTCGGTTGTTGCTTCCGTGTAGAGTTCTATGGCTGGAACGTATCGGCTGCAATCATCCAGGTACGCGATCAGGTACTCGTCGCCGTAGTATTTGATGTCCGTCTGCCATAGGCTGTCTGGATGCGCACGTTGGAAGCGAGTGTAGGTTCGTTGTATTCTGGGAGTGTATGTATGCATGGGCAGATGGTTCTGTTTGATGATCGTGTGGATGGAGCCGTGGCTGACTTGGACGCCGCGAGCTTTCAGGTAGGCTTCTATGGCTTCGCTGCACCAGCCTTCACGCTGTCTAACCTCTACGACTCTGGCCACGGTTTCTTGTGGCAGTCTATGGATGATGCGTGGTCGCCTAGACTCGTCGACCAGCCCCGCCCATCCTTTCCTCTGGAAGCGGATCCACCAATCATGAACTGTACTCTTGGGCATCATAGCGTGGGCTGAAACATCTCTAATCGACCAACCTTCCAGGAGCCGCCGTATGCACCATCGCCTAAGCTTCTCTACGTCTCTTTCTCCACGCATCCGCCAACACCGCATCCCGGATTATCCGACTGTCCGGAATGTCTTTGGCTTTCGCAAAAAGGTTCTGTTACCTTGAGCCCTTTGTGTGGTTTGCGCCTTGTCGGTGATAAAGATCCCAGGATTTCGAATGTTTGGGAGTGGCGGCAGTCTGTTTCCAGCTTTTCATCCGGCCCAGAAGATGCAGAGAGTCAACCGTTCCGAACCCTCATATTATGAGGAGCGACTATCCGGCATTGCGAGATTTAACGGACGAAAGCGTCGATAAAACCCGGTTCCACGAGCCAGCGCGAGTGCTTTTCTCTGATCATGAGGGTGCGGTCGACTATCTTTTTCGTCGACATTTCTCTCTAGCGCACAAGGTACGGCTTGATCCGCTCAAGGTTTTCCGGGCGGGGCTGCGTCTTCCCTTCTTCGATCTCTTTGGTGAGGTCCAGGATCGTCTGGTTCATGGGGGTGGGGATTCCTACCTCCTTTCCTTTCTTGACCACCAAGCCGTTCAGAAAGTCAACCTCTGTGCGCCGCCCTTTCAGTATGTCTTGAAGGAGTGAAGGCCGCTCTGGCGCCCCCAGCCTCTTCTCGCTGAGAGGTCTTATCGATTCTTGCAGCTTCACCTTGAGCGTCATCACCCTCTCTTTGGTCATCGCCTCCGCAAACTCGGTTGCCGGAATGCCCAAAACCGGCTGGATGACGACGCCGAGAACGCTTCCCACCCGCGCCACCTCGCCGCCGATGGTAACCATTACCAGGTTGACCGTCTCTCGTTCCTCTCCCTCGAGTTCAAGGAAGCTCGGCCCAACGATGCCGGAAAGGGCATTCATCATGCAGTTGACGACGAGCTTCGCCCAGCGCACCCCCCATATATTCGTGGTCGCCTCAATGGGACCAAAGACTTTCAGAGCCTCCACCACTCTGCGGACGCGAGGAGTCACAAGGCCAGTGAGCTCGCCGACGATAAAGCGGGGGGGACCTGTGGGGGGATCGGTACGGATAACATGGCCCGGCTCGTAGATCCCCACTGAAATACCAGGGACGCAACCTACGGTGCGGGTGAACCCTACAATGCTCGCCACTATCTCATCGTTCAGGGAATTCTGCGCGGGGAGGACGAACCCGGTAGGCTTCAAGTACGGTTCAATCAGGTAGGTTGACCAGCGAGTGTCATAGGATTTGACCGCGAGATAGATGATGTCGAACTTGTGCCTCAAGTTACTAACTTCGTGGAGGTGGAGGGCTTTCGCCCCTACCGTGAACTCGCCGTCCAGGTCGGTCATGGTGAGTCCCCGTGTTTTCATCACGTCCACGTGAGCAGCCCACTGATCTATCAGGGTAACATCGTACCCCTCCCTGATGAGGTACGCCCCAATTGCAGCGCCAACAGCCCCGACTCCCATGATGGCGACACGATCGGTCATGTCACTACCAACGACACAATGTCAGTGATTGTCGCCGCACATATGTGTAACTTCCTATCCCACGATCCTGATTGTTTAGAGCTACCCAATCCATCTAGCCCCATCGAGTATCTCGTGACCTGCCTCGGAATGTACGGCATAGATCAATATCTTCACAAGTCAAGGCTGCTGTTCAAGCGTGAAACAGCATGGGGCGATAATGAGGCTCGAACCGTTCGAAGAGATCATCGACGAGTTTCGTGGCTGTGAAACCCACAATGACCAAATTGTGGTGCATATGCGAAATTATTGGACCATTCTTCTTCCGAACAACGTCTTGAATACTCTTGAACAGGTTGAGATAGGAACTCGAATCGCGATTCTTCGAACTGAAGAAGTCAATCGGACCGTAAGAGCAAGAAAACTGACTGAAGTATCCTGAAGAATTCTCTGTTAGCAGCTCAATACGATGCTCTTAAGGAGAGAAGCGAAAAGCTATTCAAACAACTCACCGATTCCGATTCGTTTCTCCTCCGTCAAGCTGTAAAGATGGGCATCGTTAAGCCAAACGAAGCTGATCTTGTCAAGAAATTGCGAACGCTGCGCAACTTATGCTCCCACTTTAACCCATTTGAAAAGGCGTTGGAGAGTTTTGCAACAGCCGTAGAGTCATTGGGGGTCGGCAGACCTGGGGGTGCCGAAGATGAATGAGGTGCCTCTTGGATACGCTTGGCCTTCGGTCAAGGAACGTATCGAACGCTTCGAAGAATCGATACAGCTCATGAAGAAGCTCTGGGCCGAAGAGTGGGTGGACTTCAAAGGCACATACTACCGGCTCAAACAGGCAAAACTATACGTCAAATCCACGACACACCACTTCTGGCGGTATCTCTCTGAAGGCTAGCTCTACGTCTATGCCCTGTCTCTTGTCTTGCCTCCCAGCAGTTTTCCACTCTCAAGACAAGATCGAGGGACACATCACAGTGGATAACCATAATGAGCCTTTTGGCTGTCAGTCTAATTCAATCCAGTCACCTTTGCTTCTCAAGAGGCTGGCATACAACCATTCGGGGATCCAACCCCATCTTCCAAGAATTCGCTCCTACGAAGCGCACACCCTACTCAGAACTCGTGGATGAACCACTATCCACTGTCCAGGGATCAAGCTCCTCGTATGTTAGGTTCCTCTTGAGCATCCAATAGGCGTAAGAGACGATCTTTCTTGCGACTGCCACATGAGCCTTCTTCCTTCCCCTCTTATGAGCGATTCTTAAGAAGAATCGTTGCATATGAGGATCTTTCCTAACAGACCAACGCGCACATTCAATCAGATTCCTCCTCAACCACTTGTTTCCCTGCCTAGTTATGTGACCTGAATAGGAGAGGTCTCCAGATTGATGCAGGGAAGGCACTAGGCCTAGGTATGCGCATGCAAGCTTTGAATCAGGAAACCTGTTCACATCGTCTAGGGCTGATGATAGGAAGAGGGCTGTGTATGCTCCGACGCCTGGTATTGTATCAATCAGCCTTGCACCTCTATCCTTAGAAGCCGCAGCAGAGATCCTTCTGTCAAGCTCATCTACAATAGATTCCACAAGTTCAAGCTCTTTCAGCGTGTAATCCAATTCCGGTAAAGCCAGTGACTTGATCTCCGCTCTTCCCTCTATGCTCAGAGGCCTCTTGACTGTGATTTCTCTTCTCTTCAAGAACCATTTGATCGAATTGTTAAGCTCAGCTCGCTTTACCGCATATCTCACCCTATCCCTTGTTAGAAGACGCTTCTCTCTGGTCTCCGCATCTGGAATGTGAGATCTCGGAAAGAAGCTCGTTCTGAGAAGCTCACCCAAGACCCTAGCGTCAACCTTGTCATGCTTTATCTTCGCTCTAGCTATGAGCTGAATGTTGTTTGGGTTAGCTACTGCAACATCGCATCCAGCCTTCAGTAAGGCATCATAGATTGGATAGATGAAACCAACCGATTCAATACCAACATGCTTCTTCCCTCCTTGAAGAGAGGAGACGAAGCTTGGAAGCCCTCTCGTAGGTAGCCTCTTCTCCTGAAGTAATTCACCTCCCTCTTCGTAGACGGCAACCTGAGATTCCTTCTCATGTACGTCAACTCCAATATACAGCGCTCTAGCACTCATACCGTCCGGTTTCACATGACTTCACATAAGGCTCATCATAGGACTCAGAACAGACCGGGGTCGCCCCGCACAATACTCTTATACGCTGGCGGCCCTCTCCGAGCTATGAAACTAAAGTTCAGCTGCGATCTTGGAGGAGCAAGCGCAAGTTTCGAACCCGGCTACTGTCTTCAACTTCTTGAGCACCTTGACGATTCTAGGTTCTACGCCGCTTGGATGTCGGATCACATACTACAATGGTTCGCCACCGACGCTCATGCACCAATGGCTTTTCCATGGATTGGTGCCGCACTTGAGAGAACGAAGAAGATACCCATTGGACTTGACGTCACAACTCCCATCGGAGGCCGCTATCATCCTGTAATCGTCGCGCAGGTCTTCGCGACGCTTGGAAACATGTACCCAGGCCGCGTCGTCATGGGCGTTGGAGCTGGCGAAGCAATGAATGAGTACATGTTCTTTCACGGCTGGCCCAAATGGGACGAAAGAGGAGAGAGACTCGCTGAAGCAATCGAACTAACAAGAAAGTACTGGAGTTCTCAAGACTACTTCAAGTGGGAAGGCAAATACTTCCTACTGGAGCTAATGTACTGCCTCGACAAGCCCAAGAAACCGATACCCATCTACGTCTCGGGCTTCGGGCCGAAATCCGCGTACTTGGCGGGCAAGTACGGAGACCACTTGATGACTTGGGCCGCCACAATGGACTCACGCGAGAGAATCAAGAACGAGATCTTCCCGGCCTTTGAGAGAGGAGCAAGAGATGCTGGAAAGGACCCGTCGAATATGGAGAAGATGATCTGCTGGACTACAGGGTACGGCAACATCGAGAAGACAAAGAAGAGGTTCAGGATGCAAATCGCAGGAGGCTTCTCGGCGACGGGCCAGAGCATGGCGCAGCCTGACCCAAGAAAGATTCAGGCCGCCGGTGCAGATGTCAAAGATGAAATCTGGATGGAGCTCGCCCACGTCTACTCATCTCCAAGGCAGTACATTGAACTGGTTCAGTCCTACGTCGAGATAGGAGCAGATCACTTCCTCTTCTTCGACTACAGTTACAATCCAAAGGCATCGATCAAGATGTTCAACGAGAAACTCATACCTTATTTCCTAGGCAAGAGGAGTGAGAGGCCAAGAAAACGAAGACGCCATTCTTGAGGCCGTCGCCCACTTCGCCGATTCATATTTCAGAGATTCACTGGGCGTGGGCCTCCGAGACGGCATACATAATAGCGCTTCTTTGACGAAGAAATAGGGTGGATGCGGCTTTCATGCACAAGGACATCACCGAAATCCTAGACAAAATCGACCCACAGAAGATAGCCGATCTGACCCTCGAACTCGTCAAGATTCCCAGTCCGACTGGCCACGAGCTCGAAGCGGCCAGATTCTACGCCTCCCAACTTGAGAAGATAGGACTCGAGGTTCGTCTTGACCACGTCGAGGCCAACAGGCCGAATGTCATTGCGACCTTACGTGGGAAGGGTGGAGGAAAGAATCTGATTCTTGCCGGTCATTTGGACACAATTCCACAGGAGAAGTGCGTTCCACCTAGAAGCGAGCAGGGCAGAGTCTACGGACGTGGAGCATGCGACATGAAGGGAAGCCTTGCGGCAATGGTCGAGACTGCGAGGGCTCTTGCTGCGTCGAAGGCGCAGCTGAGGGGAGACGTGATTCTGATCGGATGGGTCGGCCACGAGGCGCCGACCGGGAGGGGTTTGGGGCCGAAAGCGGTTGCCAAATCGATCAGGGAAGGCGAGATCAAGGCCGCTGGGGCTGTGATCACTGAGGGACCTCTTGACAGCGTTGGCATCGCTCAGGGAGGGATGGCGATCTTCACGATCACCACATCAAGCCCGAAGGGAACAGTCCACACTGCGACGGTGCCGCTAAGATCCAACCCTATACTTTGGATCGCGGAAGCTGTCCGCGAGATACTTGCCTTTGATGAAGAGCTGAACTCCAAGCCTTGGAATCCGCTGATTCCCCAAAGGCCTTCGGCTCAGCTCGGAATTGTGAGCGGAGGAGACTTCTACAACAGGCTGCCAGCCGAGTGTCGGTTGACCGGTACAGTTAGATGGGATCCGGGCGAGAGCGTGCACATAGTAGAAAACAGGCTTAGGAATAGACTAGACAAGCTAGAGAATAGGCTTTGGCACTCCTTGGATGGGGATGTAAGGTTCAAACTTGAGATGGACTTGGTCAGAGAGTCGTACGAGATCCCAGACGATTCAGAGATGGTGAAATCAACTCAGGCAGCCATCAGAGAAGTGACCGGCAAGGACGTGGGTGTCTCCGGGTGGCGGGGAGTTGGAGACCCTCCGATCCTGAACGACGCGGGAGTTCCAACAGTGTTCTATGGCCCGATCGATTTCGCGAATGTTACGGCGCACTCCGACAATGAATGGATTTCGATCGAGAGCCTGGCAACCGTGTCAGGAGTTTATACGGCGCTTGCATACAGGTACTGTGCCTGAGAGCGCGACACCAGAATAGCGTAAGATCTGGCAGAAAGCTCTGGCTGATTGAAGTGGTGTGACCTATTCCGCAAGCGCCTTAGACATGTATGCGTCCTTGTCGCCTGGCGACATAGTCCTCCAGAGAAGCAGCTGTTTTCTGAGCTCGTCGAAAACGTACCTGTTCGTAGTCCTCCAGCTCTCGGTCGACCCGCTCAAAAAAAGAAGTCCACTGAGGTCAAAGAGTTACGTCTACGAAGAGGCCCACGTGTCAAGCTCCGACGATATCGCAACCGGAGTCAACCGGCTTGAGCTACGAACGTGGAGAACTTGTGACTGGTAAAGTGTTTCCCTTGAGCTCGGGATTGCCATTATGAAATGCCTCCCGAAAACATCAAGCTCACTCTCTTTCTTGCTCGGGTGAGGGCGGAGGCTTCGCAAATCCGACAAGGTTCCTAGCTGATACAGTTTACATGTAACTCAGCAAACTCAGCTCAGCCTCCCTCCTGAGATATTTGTACTTCATGCATAGTCTCTCGACGATCTCTTTGCAAGTGTGCTCTCCGTCGCAAAGCGTCCAGACAGTACTTCCGATCTCATCGAGTTTGTACTTCTTCTTCTCAGGAATCACGAAGATCTTGGCGAGTAGATCAGCCCTCGCAGATTTGGGGCGGTCTATGACGATCTCGACATCATGCTCTCCGGTTCTCTTCCAGTCGACCAGAGGGTTTCTCAGGGGCTTGAGCCTGCTAAAGTCAGCTGGGCTCACAACCAGTTTCTTTCGGGTCGGCCTGAGAAGATTCCACAATGTGAGTCCCCTTACGCTACTTCAATCGCCATGCCTTTCAGCAGAGTCTGATATGGAAGATGTGTTCTTGAAACCAGTCTTCAGCACTCCCTCTGATCCGTCTCGACCCAGCTCAAAGACTGGTGTCGGGAGAGCCCTGCCACTCTTCACGGTGTAGACCTTCTCTGAGAACAAGGTCGACCATCTCGTGGGCAACCACGTGCGAACGTTTGAAGCCATTCGGAGAGGCACGATCTTGTCGTGTCGTCAGTAAGTGCGAAACGATTAATATCAGTTAGCCTAGAAACCATTGGTCGTGACCCACGTTGCTGAAAGAGGCAATTCTGGGGAAAGTTCAAGCTTGCATGCAGAAGGCAGAAGTCGACGCGCTTCTGCTGTTCACCTCGCCCGAGACATTCAGTGGTTACTGGCAAATCTTCGGAACGAACGCGGCGGAAGCCGGGATCATCACGAAGAGCGGAAAGATGATCGTTGTCACATGGTCAATACTTGAAGAGGTTGTTCGACAAGATTCTTGGGCCGACGATGTCGTAGGCTACTTCCCCTACCAGATTGCCACGATCGGAGACAAGAAAGTGGAGACGCTCTTCCAGGTACTGAAGCGAGTCTTGGCTCAGAACGTGTCTCCTGATTCGAAGATAGGCCTCGAGGAAGGCTCGATGTCTTCACCGCAGCTCGCTGCCGTGAAGAACTCGATTCCGGATATGACCTTCCAGGATGTTACCTCCCAGCTTAACGACGCAATGGCGCCGAAGGCCGTGGAACAGTTGAAGTTCATACAGAAGGCCATACGCATCGCTGATCAAGGCGCAGAGGCTGGCGTCCGCGCCGCAAAACTAGGAGTCACCGAGTTCGAAGTTGCAGGTAGGATCGCTGGAGCCCTCAGCTCAGCCGGAAGCTACCAAGTCACCTTTCCAGTGACGGTTCTGTCAGGCCCCAACTCGCAGTTCCTTGGAAAATATCCGACTACTAGGAAGATCAGAAAGGGCGATCTGGTTCTGATGGATCTCGGACCAGTGTTCAAGGGTTACAACGCTGACATATGCAGGACAGTCGTGATCGGCAAACCTAGCCCAAGAAGAAGGAAGATGCTAGAAGCAACGCTGGACGCCCTGGACAGTGCAATCGATGCGATAAGACCTGGGGTGAAGGCCTGGGAAGTTGACCAAGTCGCACGAGAAGTCTTCAGGAAACATGGGTTCGACGGACATTTCGTTCACCATCTGGGACACCCAGTCTTTGGTCCTTGGGGCCCTATGCTCATTCCCGGTTCGGAGACGATACTTCGCGAGGGAATGACCTTCACTCTTGAGCCAGGGGTGTACCTTCCGCGTGATGGAGGAGTAAGAATCGAGGACAACGTGATAGTCACGAACAGAGGCGCGAGAAAGCTTGACAGGTCGGAACGAAGACTTTGGCCTGACACGTAGGTCTGCCAAAGGAAGGCTGTTGGTCTCAACTCTTTCCTGAGAACGCTCGTTTCGAGAAGTCTTCACATGCTGAAAACACGGAATGACCCTATACTCACGGGGGACTAGAAGCTGGTCTGTCGGATCAGTCTTGACTGGCAATTCAAAGGTATGCGCACGCTGATACTTGAGAACGAGCTCCTTCGAGTTGTGAGTCTGCTTGACAAGGGTTCTGACATTATTGAGATGACGCATAAGCCCTCAGGGATCGACGTGATGTGGCACTCCCCGATCGGCTATAGGAATCCCAAGAGCCTCACGGCAAGCTCAGCTCTTTCGTCGGGGAGCTTCTTGGATTTCTATGGAGGAGGATGGCAAGACATCCTTCCCATGGCCGGAGGCACTGTCAGACATAGAGCCGGAGAATGGGGAGTCCACGGCGAAACGCCACTTCTTGAGTGGAGCTGCGAAATAGAGAATGACGGAAGTCGACAGGTTTCGGCGCACCTCTCGGTGTTAGGTCATCGATACCCTTACCGGGTCGATAAGCGCCTGAGGCTCAGGGAAGGAACCGGCACACTTGAGATCGAGGAAAAACTCACCAACATAAGCCCGCAGACGTTGGAGTTCTCGTGGCTTCAACACCCGGCTTTTGGTCGGCCGCTCGCATCACCGGGGGCCAGAGTATTCTTGGCGGCGAAGAAGCTGATCGTCGAAAGAGAGGAGATCTACCCATGGGGTAGACTTCGTGAAGGCGAATATGCTTGGCCGTGTGCAACTGATCGAAAGGGCAGAAAGCTGTCGTTAGACACCCTTCCAGCCGAGGAGACAATTGCAGAAGAGACCTCCTATGTTGGAGGTTTTGATGAGACATGGTACGCTCTGGTTAACCCAGAACTGAAGATTGGCTTCGCTATGAGATGGGAGAAGAAGATCTTCCCATGGTGGAAGGCTTGGAACATCGCCCTTGAACCGTGCACGAGCATTCCCGAAACCTTCGAGCAACAGCTGCGCGCAGGAAGAGTTCTGAAGATCAGCGGAAACGATTCGGTAGAAACCAAACTTACCGCGACTGTCTTCTCAGGATTGACCAGCGTGAAGGCGGTTCAAGAGAGCGGAGAAGTCTTAGGACAATAGTTTCGGGTCGTACCTCTGGCGCTCGGATCACATGGTTGAATGCGACTCCTTCTTTCCAACATGCACGCGGCGCTAAAGGCAATTCTTATCTTTCAAAGACTAGGCAACTGCTGAGCGACGCCAGATGTCGCAAAAACAGATGGCCCTTGAGGCGGTCACACAGGCTTTTGGTGAAGTCCTGGGAGCGGATGAGGTTAAGAAACGTGTCGAGGCGGCGCTGGAGAACTCGGCCTCCCCAACGGAGATCATCCAAAGTCTAAGAGAAGGAGTTGACATTGTCGGGAGAAAATACCAAGCTCAGGAATACTTCCTAAGCGAGCTGATCATGGCGGGAGTGATGGCCGAGGAAGTCACAAGCCTACTTCGACCACGGCTTGCCGCTTCCTCGACGAATATGTTCGGTCACATTGTAATCGGAACCGTGAGAGGCGACATTCACGATATCGGCAAGAAACTCGTTTCAACCATGCTGATATCAGCCGGCTTTGACATGGTTGACATCGGAGTCGACGTACCCGCCGAGGATTTCATCACAGCAGCGAGAAGCAACGATCCAAAGATAGTGGCCATGTCGTGCCTGTTAACAAATGCAATGGATGAGATGGGCAGAGTCGTCGCCGCTCTCGAGAACGCGGGAGTTCGAAGGAGCCTGAGAGTGCTCATCGGCGGTAGACCGATCAGCAAAGAATTCGCTCAACAGATCGGAGCTGACGGCTACGGTGCCGATGCGGTTGAAGCAGTGAAGGCCGCAAAGGGCCTTCTTTCTACAGGTAATCACGGGGGAAGCTAGGACATGAACATGAGAGATCGAGTCCTCACAACTCTCGATCATCGCGAGCCAGACATGGTCCCGTTGACAGAGTTTGCAATTGATCCTCCTCACATGGAGGCTCTGACAGGGCTGAAGCTGGAAGGTCAGACCTCGCTTCAGACCCCAGTCTCAGCCGACCGAAAGGACGAGATGGCCAACATCGATATGACCTACCGATGCTACAAGCGACTCGGATTCGAACTCATACCTGTCGAGCTCTCAGCACCTGATGGCTGGCAAGCTGCGAAGAATCCAGACGGGACAATGACAGATGAATGGGGACGAATCCTGCGTTACACGTCCGTGACCAGAACATGGTCTCCGTTCAGAAGCATCTTTCACACCCCGGAGGATTTTGACAAGTTCCCCTTACCAGACCCTGACGCTCCGGGTAGGCTCTTTGGAATCGAGCAGATGAAGAAACTTGTCAAAGACGACTTTGCCTTCGGCGCTTTCATTCGCGATCCTTTCGCCCACGTGTGGGAAATGTTCACACCTGACAATTTCGTGCGGTGGCTCTACGAGAAACCTCAGCTCATCAGGAAAGCGATTGAGAAACTCGCGGACTTCAATGTGAAGATCACCAGACGATTACGCGAGGTTCAAGTCGACCTCGTCATCAGCGGAGGAGATTATTCCGAGAAGAACGGCCCAATGGTCTCCCCACGCTTCTTCCGGGAGGTCATCTTTCCGAATCTGAGGCGCCAAGCTGAGGAAGTGCACAGACTTGGTGTGAAGTTCATCAAACACTCCGACGGGAACCTTAACCCGCTTCTCCCAGATCTGGCCCAGATTGTCGACGGCCTCCACTCTTTGGATCCAACCGCAGGCATGGATATCGGGGCGATAAAGTCGCAGTATGGCGAGAAGCTGATACTCTTCGGCAATGTCTCAGTCGACAACCTCTGTCGAAAGAGCCGCGACGAAATAGTCCAAGAGACGAAAGAATGCTTGAGACTGGCAGCTCCGGGCGGAGGATACATATTGAGCTCAAGTAACTCATGGTTCGCAGACGCCAAGCTCGAGAATTGCCTTGCGATGGTAGAAACGGCCCGAAAATATGGTAGATACCCCATCTCACTCCCTTGAGACAAGTCACTCTACTGCGATGCTTCACCACTTGTGAAACATAAACGGCAGCGCTAGGCAATTCCCAATCGCAACATTGTGGCCAATGGTTGTGGCGAACTGTGATTCAATGCAGGGCGGTCAGATGGGTACCATGTAATGCAAAGCGATGGGCTTTGGGTGCGAGTGCCCACTCTTGAGGAGTCCCTACACATTAGATCACACCTTGGGGTTGCGCTACTTCATCACCGACACGTCGGGTATAGGCGGAAGGCTCCGCGAGTTCGTTGAAGATTTCATCGTCGAAGAATTGTCGCAGAAGACACCTCAGACGGCCTCTGGCGATTATGTTCTATTCACGCTTGAGAAGAAGAACTGGGAAACGAGGGCAGCCATCGAGAATGGTAAGAGCCCTTGGCGTATCTTACAGGAGATTCGGGTACGCGGGTAACAAGGACAAGAGAGCACTCACGAGGCAGCGTGTTTTTTTTGTGCGAGTCCCCCACTTCGTGGTCCAATAAGATGGCCGCGATATCCTTGAAGTCCTTAAGAGTCGTTTGAACTACCTATAGTTTTGTGGCAAGCATGTCGGCGAGAGGGAGGGTTATTGGTTATTGGTTATTGGTTCAAGGGATAGTCTACCTCGGAGATCAAAAGCGTGACACATTCCAAAGCTGTCGAGGAAGATATCCACCCGACGTTTCTTCTGGTCGAAGAACATCAATCGGTTTCCGCCGCGAAGGGCGTTGAACATATCGTTGGAAGCATAATTGATGCCCAGAAAAAAACGTCGGACCATTTTGCATTGACTCTTGAGGCAGACGAGATCGATATCCAAGTACTCTCTGGCAATACCAGGGTGTTTCGCGCTGGGACAATGGAACGCTACTGCAGTTCCTCCCAGCAAACGCAAAGTAATGTTCTGACTTTGGGCGCTTGTGACAAGCTGTTGAGCTTCAAGAAGGATTTCAGGCTGGCTCATATGGTTTGTACAATCGCCTCAGACGGCATCAGTTGTCATTGCAGAAGACTACCATGATATCTTTATACCCATTCAAGGTGTCTTTTTCTGGATGGGTTGGTGAGGATGGTCTCCCAGGACCTATACAAGAGAGCTAGGAAGGTTATTCCTGCCGGAGTCACGAGACCCTCCCGCTTCTTCGAGCCGTATCCGTTCTACGCCGAGAAAGCTTACGGGAGCAAAATCGTCGACTTCGAGAACAACACATACTCAGATTACTGGATGTCTCATGGGGCGATTGTCCTAGGACATATGCATCCAGCAATAGTTGAGGCGACCAAAGAGCAACTTGAGCTAGGATTCCATTTTGGGGTCTGCAACGAGTGGGAGGTCAAACTCGCTGAACAAGTAACCAAACTAGTCTCAAGCGTGGAGATGATAACCTTCTGTAACAGCGGAAATGAGTCGAATATGCATGCCATCAGGCTCGCTCGAGCGTATACGAAGAGAAATAGAATCGGCAAATTCGAAGGTCACTTCCACGGAGTTCTTGAGCCGCTGTACGTAGGTATAAGTGGACCCACGAATAAGCCCGAGTCAGCGGGACAAGATGCGTTCGCAAGCAAGAACACGGTCGTCCTTCCATTTCATGATCCAGCTGCAACTTACAAGATCATCAAGAGAAGAAAGCTTGCGAGTGTCACAATCGAAGTGGTCACAGGAGGCACAGCCTACCCTGTAGATAGAGAGTTCCTGAAAGGATTGAGAGAAGTCTGCGACGATACCGACACCTTGCTGATATTTGATGAGGTTATCACAGGATTCAGACTCGCACCGGGAGGTGCCCAAGAAGCATTTGGGGTTACCCCAGATCTGACCGTGTTCGGCAAGGCAATTGGTAGCGGAGAATTCCCCGTCGGAGCAGTAGGCGGGAAGGCAGACATAATGGAACTAATGGATCAGCTGAAGCATCCTAAGCATTCCGATCATGTTGTGCGCGGAGGCACCTTTGTCGGGAATCCCCTGGTAACGCGAGCTGGCTACGAGGCGACCAAGGTATATGAAAAGGGGGAGATCTACCCGCAGATAAACAAACTCGGTCAGAGACTGATGGAAGGTCTAGAAGAAGCTGTCAAGGAGGCTCGCGCAAGCGCACACGTGACAGGCTACGGTTCAATGTCAAAACTCCACTTTCTAAAGGGCAAGCTCAAGAATTTTGATCTAAAATCCCTGAGAACACACGCTGACCATGAAATAGAGAAGAAGTACTTCCATCACCTGCTTTCAAACGGGATATTCGCCTTAACGGACAGTATGGTGCATTTCTACGTTTCACCGGCGCATTCCGAAGAGGAAGTTGAGAAACTAATCCTCACAACAAGGGGCTTTCTTGAATCTCTCAAGTAGGAACAATTCATACGGTAGACGTTTATTCGTGGAGCTCTGCTGCTGCGGCGTTTTCTTTGATGTCACTCATGTGAACATGTTAGGAGAACTTCCTCGTCAAGGACTGGCGCCGGCGCCAAGTGTGTTAGCTTCGTTCCCAGAGAATACCGGCTCGTACAGCTGTACCTGACTCTGATCTTAGGGATTTCATCGCGGTTTCAGAATTGCTTTTATGCCCTGAAGATTCAGTAGGATCTCGAAAGCTTCCTTCCACTCTGTGAGAGGGAACGTGTGCGTTATCAGGATTTGGGTTGAGACCTTGCGCGCCGCTAGGAGCTGCAAAGCGGTCTCGTAGTTTGTCCAGGTGTGGCTCCAACTTCCGATAATGGCCAATTGTCATGTGACCATGTGCTCCACATCTATCTCCTCCGGCTTGCCATGTGTTCCTACCACTACGACCTGTCCTGATGGTCTTGTGACGATAAGTGCAGCCTCCAATGCAGCACGCGAGCCTGCCGTGTCGAAATCCGAATCCGAAAAAATCCGAATCCAACGAAACAACATCCGCGAACGAGCACGCCTAATCCAACTCAGAACCATCATCAAGAACCGCGGCTTCACAGGACTACTACAGCGCATTAACGAGATCGGACTTCAGAGATGGGGCATTTGATAGTTTGACCCCAATCTACCGGTAAATCGTGAAGCGATAATCGGTGCAAGCGATCTTTTTGATTGTGCGATCCTGACCCGATTGGCGATCCCTTTTGAGGGTGGGTTTTGCAACATCCATGATTTTACCAGTAATATGATTCATGAAAGGTCCAGACCGGCATGTTGATTCCTTGTTCAGACCAAGCACCTCGCGCGAAAAGGCTTGAAAGGCGTTTTGGGTCTTCAAAACCAAGATTGGATTGGAAAGATCATATGAATTGACCCAATGGTCTTGGAGCCGCGGCATGATGTCAATGAGCAAGTCGCAACAGATGTTTGAAAGGGCATGTAAGGTAATTCCAGGAGGAGTGCACAGCAACGCTAGGTATCTGAAGCCATATCCACTCTTCTTTTCGAAAGCTATGGGCAAGAAGATTTGGGATCTGGATGGTAATGAATACGTGGACTATTTCGTCAACCATGGCGCGATAGTGCTCGGTCACGCCTACCAGCAAGTGGACGAAGCTGTTAGGAAGCAGATGGAGTCGGGGCGGGCAGCTGGATACGAGTCTGAACTTACTGTGAGCACGGCTGAAGATCTTGTACGGATGATGGCTAGATTCGCAGGTTCAGGTTCGGATGCTGTGATGTCAGCGATACATATTGCCAGAGGTTATACGGGAAGAAAGAAGATACTCAAGACAGAGGGAGCCTGGCACGGAACTTATGGTTATGCCTGCGCGAGTTACAGACCCCCATTGGACAAGGCAGGACCCGAGAAGACCCCGAACACGGTTCCGGAGTCAGCTGGATTCGTGCACGAAGATATCATCAAGAACACCATGGTTGCCCCGTTCAATGACAGTGAAGCCCTGGAGGATATCGTCAAGAAGAACAAGAAAGATCTATCGGCCGTGATAATAGAGCCTATCATTCACAATTGCGGAGCAATCACGCCAAAAGAGGGTTATCTTGAGTCAGTCCGAGAGATCACGGAAGATAATGACGTTCGCCTGATTTTCGATGAGGTGATAACTGGTTTTCGCGGTGCGCCGGGAGGCGCGCAGGAATACTACGGTATCGAGGCTGACATCTCAACATTCGGAAAGGCGATCGCGAACGGTTATCCGATCGCCGCAGTAGTCGGAAAGAAGGATGTACTCCAAATCTCAGGTCCTGACACGAAAGGAGGTTCCATCGGAGGATTCGGAGCCGTCATATACGGAGGAACGTTTCATGCCCTAGCAGTAGCAGCATGCAAAGCAACCATGGCTGAACTAGGGGATGGCAGAGTAGCAAAGCATTTGAATCATCTAACAGACAAGCTCATAAAACGCGTTGAGGAGATTTCCACCGACCTCCACTCGAACATAAGAGTCCAAGGACTCGGAGGAGAATTCACATTCTATTTCAGCGACCATGACATCACCAACTATAGAGATGCGATCTCTACGGATAGCGGAACCGGCGAAAAATTTCTGAAGCTTCAAAAGCGTTTACTGACAAGGGCATACGCTTTCTGCCTAGACACATATACCAGCACGGGTTCTCATATTGACACACAGAGAACGACATAGAAGAGCTAGCGCTGGCTATCCGAGAGACACTACCGCATCTGGATAGGTAACCAATGGATTTCCGTCAGGGCAGAACGAGGTTCGTATGTTCCGGCATCATAAGAGCGTTCATAGTGCTCTTGAACTTCATTTGAGCGATAGGATTTTTCCTAAAAACTTAAGCTCTGCAGCCTGTTTGATGGGTGATATGGGCTGCCTGTAGCTATCTAGTGATTGAAGCTAGCCGTAGAAGCGCCCGATACTAATCGCCTATACCTGTTGAGCACGGAGCAAGACGGCTCAGAAAACACCACGCACCACATTCGCCGTAGCGGTAGAATCCTAAGATAATCGTTCTGACGAAAACTGATATTACGATATATCCCCTAATTTGTCACTCATGCGGAAAACAACCTGTGGATTTCCGCACTACTGTTACTGGCCGTTAGCGGACGTTAAACCAGAAGTTCTCAGCACCGAGCTTAGATCGCTTCCTAACGTTTTGGATGTTCGCTATCAAGATGCAATAGACGGATCAATCGTGTCTTCCTCATTTACTTTGAATCTCTTTCAGCTAATATCGCTTCACTCCCGATCATCTCAGTTTGGACTCTTGCAAATCACTCAACATACCACTGGATAGTTTGCTGCTTGCGATTTCCATGGTAGATTGTCCTTATTGAAAAGAATGGATACCCCCGATGAAGGCGAAAGCCGAGATGTGGCAGGGCTGGTGGCCGCGTAGGAACTTCCCTTAGTTTTCGCTAGCTCTTTTCAACAATCTTGAACGCGTTGTCTATCGTTCGCAGCCCGAAGTCGAGTTGTTCTTCCGTTATCACTAGCGGGGGCGAAAGTTTCAAGACATTCACGAACCGTCCCCCAGGAGGCTGCAAGATGACTCCGTGTTTCAACGTGTACTCAACAACTCTCTTTGTCTCCTCTGCTGCCGGTGTCTTCTTGGAATCCTTTACGAGTTCGAGACCGCACATCATGCCCATGCCTCTTGCGTCGCCTACAATCTTGTGGTCCTCCTTCATCTCGTTTAGGCGTTTCATGAATTCCTGACCCATTCTAGCACACCGCTTAACCAGCTTCTCCTTCTCGATGACGTCTATGTTTGCGAGGCCTGCGGCGCATCCCAATGGGTTTGCGGAGAATGTGCTTGTGTGCTTGAATGCCTCCCACGACTTCATGATCTCGTCTGTGGAGATGACCGCCGAGATTGGGAATCCGCTTGCTAATCCCTTGCCGCAGACTAGAATATCGGGTTTGATTCCGAAATGCTCGAAGCAGAACCATTTTCCCGTTCTACCGAAACCAGTGATGATTTCATCGAGCACTAGCAGTATCTTGTTCTCGTCGCAGATCCTCCTCAGGCCGGGAAGGAAATCCTTCGGTGGGACTATCCAACCCTCGTGTCCTTCGATCGGCTCAAGGATCATCGCGCCGACTTCTGTAATGCCTGAAGCCGGGTCCTTGATCATGTGTTCAATGTAGTTCAGGCATTGAGTTGAACAATCACCGCAGGTGACTCTCTCGCCGAACGGGCATCTATAGCAGTAAGGAAATGGAGCGTGAAAGACCCCCGGGAACTAGAGGTAGGAGTCCTGTTCTGTAATGTCTTCTCGCAGTTGCGGATAACGCGAACAGCGTTTTGCCGTGGAAGCCTCCTTCAAAAGCCATAATCTCCATCTTTCGTGAGTGAAGTCGAGCGAGTTTAAGAGCTACGTCAATCGCCTCGCCCCCACCATTTAGCAAATGTGCCCGTTTGAGTGGGCGCGGAACAATGTCCCCGATCTTCTTCAGTAGGTCAGCCCTCGCCGGATGCGGTGCCTGAGCAGGAGGGGTATGTGTCAGTAATTCCGCTTGTCTTCTGATTGCCTCAACAACTTTCGGATGGCAATGTCCAGAGATTCCAACGCAGGAACCAGCTGTCAGATCAACGTAGAGATTGTCATCCACGTCAATGACGTTTGCGCCTCTTGCCTGTTTCCATGAGGTTGGAATTTCTCCCGTTCGAACCGGCGAGAGAGTTGGTGTCTCATACTCTCCCAGCACTGTTGCTATCTTCTTTGAGTTAGGTCCAGGAGGTTCAACCTGGATGCGAGGCAGAAGCCTTCCTAGCTGCTCTTCAATTTGCAAAATTGCTCAGCTTGAGGGTAAGCTCATTCTTGGCACATAAAATCTTATGGTTTGTCTTTCAATTAAGCGAAAACCTTTGAGGGGGCGATTATAAGCGAGATTGGCAATGCTGCATTAACTGCACAACTGCCACCGTTCAGAGAGTTTCAGAACCCTTGGCCAAGTTGCGAGATGGAGAATTCATAGTTGCTACCATCCGAGATTGAAGAGCTGGAGGAGAGCAAGTCGGCTAGGCAGGAGCTGCTAGCGTTAAAAGGCGAACTGAAGCACTACATGGCGCCTCAGAGCCTCTCGTACGAGGTCCCAATCAAGCCGCAGAGAGCTTAGAGAGACCCGTGAATTGCTTGACAAAGACGCCATTGTCTTCCCTTCTCGACGCCCTGTTTGCGCCAGCGTCAAATCCGGGATGGTAGGTTGTGTAGAGTAGATGGATTCTATTCCCTGCCTTGTCAGGTTCCTTTAGGAAGACGGTCTTCAGGCCTTTCTTGATCTTCGGTTTGGATGGAGCTCGCCCACGTCTATTCATCCCCGAGACAATACATCGACTTGGTTCAATCCTACGTCGAGATAGGTGCAAACCACTTCCTCTTCTTCGACTACAGCTACAATCCAAAATTGTCCATCAAGATGTTTAACGAGAAACTGATACCATATTTTCTAGGCAAGAGAAGTGAGAAGACAAGAAAACGAAGATGCCATTCCTGAAGCCCTCGCCGACCTGACCATCTCCTATTTTAGAGATTCATTAGCCGTGAGCCTTCGAGACAGCACACATAATAGCGCTTCTTCGATGAAGAAATAAGCTGGACGTGGCTTTGATGCGTGAGGACATGGCCGAAATCCTAGGCAGAATCGACCCACAGAAGATAGCCGATCTGGCTCTCGAACTGGTCAAGATTCCCAGCCCGACTGGGGGATGAACCAAAGAGCAATGATAGCTATGGTCCTATCTTGCCGCCCATCCCTCCTTATTGCCGATGAACCGACCACAGCCCTGGATGTCACAATTCAAGCTCAGATTGTCAGGCTGACGAAGAGTTTCAGGGAAGAGTTCAACACATCTGTGATCCTGATAACCCACGATCTAGGATTGGTCGCAGGATTCTGTGAGAAGGTAGCAGTGATGTATGCGGGAAACGTGGTGAAGTCGGCCGATACGATGACGATATTCAAAGATCCGAAACATCCCTACACGGTCGGTCTGACGAACTCAATACGGAGAACCGACAGAGATTATAAAGGCGAGCTAGAGATCATAAAAGGGGAGGTTCCGACGATGATCGCTCCCCCAGGATGCAAGTTTCATCCTCGACGCCCTAGGGCGACAAGTGCATGCACAAGCGAGATGCCCCAATTGACACAAGTGGCCCCCGGACACCGTGTAGCAAAGCCGAACAATACGGTGTCATTTGCTACATTGTTAAATTCGACCAATTGTCTCGACGGTTCATGAGGGTCGTTTCTCTATGGCAGACATTGTGACAGAGGCAGTACGCATAGTTGACGAGGGACAGAAGCGTGGAATCTTGTTGAGGATAATGGGTGCATGTGCCGTAAGGTTGCACTGTCCGATGTTCAGGGAATTGCACGTGAGAATGGATCGGGTACTTTCGGACCTTGACTTTGCTACCTACAGCAAGTTCGTGCCGGGACTCAAGGGGCTGTTTGTGGATCTGAACTACAAGCCTAATGAAAGAATCATTGCATACCACATGTACACGAGACACGTCTACTATGATGAGGTGGGCGAGAGAACGGCGGATGTTTTCGTCGATAAGTTGGACTTCTGCCACACGGTAAGTTTCGCTGGCAGACTCGAGGTTGATAGTCCAACTATCCCATTAGCTGACATATTTCTGGAGAAGATGCAGATCGTGAAGATGGACAGCAAAGACTTGAAGGACTTGGCAATCCTGTTGCGCGAACATGACATTGGTGGGAGTGAGAAGGAGACTGTGAATGGTGATTACATCGCGAAGACGCTCGCGGGTGACTGGGGATTCTACTACACAGTGACGACGAACCTTGCGAGGTTGAGGGAGTTTTCGTCTCAAAACGAAGTGTTGGGCCCAGATGATAGGAAGGATATCGCAGCCAAAATCGATTCGTTGCTCGCGACTATTGAGCGAGAACCGAAGAGCTTAGGGTGGAGGATGCGCGCAAAGGTTGGGACAAAGAGCAAGTGGTACAAAGAAGTCGAAGAGCTGGGGCGCTAAAAGCTCGGAGACAGTTCCAAGCAGGATTCCTCGATAGACAAAGACATTGTCTCGGAATTCAACTGAATGCGAAACACCCACAGAACGAAGGTTTGTGACTAGCCAGACGTAAACGAGTAGCTCTTGATACCCTTCTCATCTAGGTTGACGATCGCACCTCTCAGGATACCTTCAGTGTATTCACTGCCCGGATTCATGCAAAGTGTTCGACCTATTTTGGCGAAACCTCTTGATTCGTGGATGTGACCATGTAATCCCAACAGGGGCTGGTATTTTGCGATCGCATCTCGAATCGCCACGCTCCCAGCGGCGATCTTCGCGGGTTCGCCGCCCATGCTGAATACAGGTTTGAGATCGCTATCGAGTTTGGGGGCAGTGTCTAACCCAGAATCGTAGGGTGGGCAGTGAAAGTTGAAAATGCAGCTAGCCATATCTTTGACCTGAGACGCCATGGCCTCTACTATTTCAGCAAGTTTCTCTTCTGGGATATCTCGGGGGCATTTCCAGGGTGTGATGTTGGAATAGCCAGCGCTGATCATTTCACGCGCCTTGTCAATCGCAACAACGACTCCGTTTGGGTTGATGACTCTACTAGATTTCTTGAAAACCGTGTCTATTTCCATCCTGTCATCGTTTCCGGGCATTATGAAGCACTTGACATCCATTCCCGCGAGTCGCTCCTCAACCAATTCCATCCATTCTTGGGCGGTCTTGAGCATGTGCTGAGAAAACAGTTCATCAACCTTTGAGGGATTGGCGTCCAGTTCTGCTTTCTCGTTGGGATTGGTCACATATGGGTAGAATCCGCTATCTCGGATCTTTCTCTCGAGCCCCTTGAGACCTGCTTCATCGGCCAAAACGTCTCTCCCTAGAAAGTGGCATTTGTATGAGCCTGGTGCTTGTTCCACTACTGGTATGATCAGCTTGCCGGTAAGATCGCCTGCCAGAATCAACACGTCGGCCTTGTAGAATCGAGCAGTGCTTAGGAATTTTCTGAAACAGATTTCTGACCCGTGCACATCGGCAGCGAAGAAGAGTCTTGTCGTGGTCGTTGTCTCTTACGCCTCCCTACTGCGTCTCCCGGGAGAGGAGGCTAGACCGGCCGTACCAGGTAAACGATCATTCCGGTGGAATCTCCTTGTATAGCAGGTCCAAGTCGATCCCCTTGGGTTTCCAGTAGGCTCTAGCAGCATAGTATGCAACAAGCCCCAGAATCCAGATTCCCGCTAGGGCAGCTATGGAACTTGGCAGGTTTTCCGGGCTGATGCTTGCGAAGGAGAGGTATACGATATAGGGGAACCAGACAAACGAGACAAGTCCGGCGAGGCTGATCACCGGGATGGGCCCTATCTTCCACTTGGCTATGGGAGATTTCTCGTAGATGTCTTTCCTTCTCAACGGGAAGAGTATCCCGGCCAATGCGGGTATTATCGCACCCGAGTAGATTCCCCCAAGCAGTATGTTTATGAAAACGAAGTACAACTCGGGCTTGAAGCAGAACATCGCCAGAGTAATCTCTCCTATTATGCCCAGCACAACCGTTAGCAGAGCAGGTGTCTTGAATCTTGGGTGGATTTCGGAGAGTTTCGTCGGCACTATTCTATCGAAGGACCATGCGAAAATGTTCCTAGAAATCATCATGAATACTGGGACAATCAGCGCGATTCCCCAAGGAATAAAGGAGAATGCAATAATAACTGCAAGGGGCTGTGGAACAAGTAACGCTGCGAAGTATTGGAATTCCGGCGGGGATGGAAGCGGGTACTTGTCAGGGCTCATGTAGAACAGATATGCTATCGCGCTGTTGAACTCATAGCCAACGCTCCCGAAATAGGCGTACAGGCTCACTATGATGATGGCCATCATCGTGAGAGAGCCACCAATCATTGCGAGTGGGATGCTCTTCTTGATCTCCCTGATCTCTCCTGCGACGTACGAGGCGAAGATATGACCGAGGAAGAAATTGTACACATATGGAAGGCAAGCTATCGAGGCTGCAAGACTGGGAGCCACTATCGTCGCACCCAGTCCTTTGGCCGTCTCTATGACGCTGTTGTATGTTGCACCGCCAGTCGCCACTCTGTTGAAAGCTGATATGAACGCTTGATTGGAACTGAAAGCAAAAGCGCCTATGGCTATGAATACTCCCAGAAGCCCTACGATGACGCAGGCTGCTATCACTCTTACCGCAATCTTGGATCCCGCTATCAACACCAGACATGTGAATATCAACGCGACTGTACCTACGACGAAGCCTCCCACAGGCGACGCTGCCCAGGTGGCATAACCTAACAGTGATTCATTCCCGGACACGTGCCCGTACGTTGCCAGCGCGTCTGAGATGAAGTAGACGGAAAGCAGGTTGGAGAGCATACCCAAGTCGAAAAGCCACATGGCGCTCCACACAAAGTTAGTTACGAATCCTGCTGCAGGATGAATGACTCTGCTACAGAAGACATAGTCTCCGCCTGAACGTGGCATAGAGATTGTGAAACACCAATACATGACTGCAAAGAGCAAAGCCGGCACTGCCGAGATTAGCAACGCCTGTACCATGTCTGCGCCTGGGTACGCAAATGAGACCCAAACGTAAACCGCCGCTACAGTCGCTCCAATACTGATGGGGCCCATGGTGTAGAACCAAGTTTCTAGCGGGGAAATCTCTCTGGTAAGGCCACTCGCTTTCCTAATGTAGAACTCCTTTTCCAAGAACCCTCGGTAATACCGAGGCAAGTCGCAATATAAGCCTTTGCAGTCTGCGTTTTGCATTTGGGTTTTGATTTGCTCGCTTTCGACTTAGTTCTACGCGTAATTTGTTTTGATCTTCCTCTCGAGTTTGAGTTTAGACCTCACGCGGTCTTCGGTGGTGACGACGACAGGCTTCCCATACTTTGGCTTGGAAAGGTCATCGATGAGATAGAAGACCTCGACGCAGAACTCAACCAAAAAGACTGGAATCACCTCATTCCTCAAAGGCCTCCAGTTCAGCTTGGCATAGTCTCCGGAGGCGACTTCTTCAACAGGCTTCCAGCCTCATGTGAACTCGTGGGAACGATTCGATGGGACCCGGGAGAAACTCTGAATGATGTCACAAAGCATCTTGGGGACCGACTCAACAGGGTCGAGCAACGGATCTGGAGCAAGTATGACTCGAAGGTTAGACTGAATCTCCAACTTGACCTGATCAGAGAGGCCTACGAGGTCTCGGAGCACGAGGATTTTGTGCAGCAGGCGCTTAGAGCCGCAAGTTTTGTAACGGGAAAAGAGTACGGTGTCTCAGGATGGAGAATGGCGTATGACCTCTCAATATTCTCTCAAATAGCGGGGATATCGACCATAGGATTAGGTTCCATCCTCCCTTCAGACTCCACCGGGCACTCGGACAACGAATCCGTCAGCATCGAGAATTTGGAGACTATGGCAAAGATCTATGCCGCCTTGGCACTAGATTACTGCAAAGTAGCGTAAGGTGCAGAGTTCAAGAATCTGCTTTGTAGTTCAGTAGCCGCGTTTCTCACGGTCGAGAGTGGTTTCTCATAATCGAGAAAATCATCGATCTCTAAGCTCTCTAACCTTCAAGACATCAGGGTTCACCAAGAACAACGGTTTTCTGCCATCCAGTACGCGGAGAACGTCTTCAACAACCTCCATGGACATCCTTCTTCTTGTGTCCGCCGTGACGGATGCGACGTGAGAGGTGATTACAACATTGCTCATCTTCAATAGTGGGTTGTCAGGTGCTGGAGGCTCTATTGAGAGAACGTCGAGTCCCGCCCCCGCTATTGTCTTCGATCTCAGCGCCTCAATCAGTGCTTCCTCGTCTATGATGGGGCCTCTGGCGGTATTGATTATGAAGGCGTCTCGCTTCATCAGCGAGAACTCTCTGGCTCCGATCAGACCTCGGGTTTGTTCTGAGAGAGGCGTGTGGATGCTTACAAAATCGGACTCCTGAAGCACATTCGTCAGAGCTGTGAATTGTGTGTCAAGCTCCCGCTCAAGCTCCGGTCGTCTGTACAA